>SKEM01000044.1_pt1 | contig 95973 bp, 111 predicted proteins | sample 4826731 | NCBI WGS metagenome assembly SKEM01 (sample SAMN11008809, study PRJNA524170) | human gut metagenome | biome: Human fecal sample; material: Feces; isolation source: fecal sample from pouch patient p37 | host: Homo sapiens | place: Israel: Tel-Aviv | collected 2015-07-27 | reverse complement strand
GAGGAGGCAAATTATGACGAAAAAAAATAGTATGATGTACTTAGCAATTTCTAACTTATTTCTTGTTTTTCTAGGCGTAGGCCTAGTCATTCCCGTAATTCCCCAATTAAAAGAAGAAATGCATTTTTCTGGTACCACAATGGGAATGATGATTTCTATTTTTGCGATTGCCCAATTAATCACATCGCCAATCGCAGGTGTCCTTTCGGATAAAATTGGTCGGAAAAAAATGATTGCGACGGGTATGTTGGTGTTTTCAATTTCTGAGTTATTATTTGGTTTAGCCCAAGCGAAAAGCGGTTTTTATATTTCTCGTGGTTTAGGTGGGATTGCCGCCGCTTTATTAATGCCGTCAGTGACAGCTTTTGTGGCAGATATGACCACGATTTCTGAACGTCCGAAAGCGATGGGACTTGTGTCAGCTGCAATTAGTGGTGGTTTTATTATCGGACCAGGAGTTGGTGGTTTTATTGCTTATTTAGGTATTCGCGCTCCATTTTTTGCAGCCGCATTTTTAGCGTTTATTGGTTTTATTTTGACATTAACTGTTTTGAAGGAGCCAGAGAAACGAATTTTAGCCGCTGTTGAAGCGAAAAAAGGTTCATTTATGGATATTTTAAGAAATCCAATGTTTACCTCATTATTTGTGATTATCTTAATTTCCTCTTTTGGCCTGCAAGCGTTCGAATCTATTTATAGTATTATGGCGACTATTAATTTTGGCTTTACCACAAGTGAAATAGCAATCGTGATTACGGTTAGTGGTATTTTAGCGTTGATTTGTCAGTTGTTTTTCTTTGATGCAATCGTCCAAAAAATAGGTGAAATGGGTTTAATCCAATTAACCTTTTTTGCAAGTGCCATTTTTATTGCCGTGATTGCCTTTACAAAAAATAATTTAGTTGTTGTATTTTCAACGTTTATTGTCTTTTTAGCGTTTGACTTGTTTAGACCAGCAGTAACTACTTATTTATCCAAACATGCTGGAGATCAACAAGGAACCATCAACGGTCTAAATTCGACATTTACAAGTTTTGGTAATATTTTAGGACCAATGGCAGCAGGAGCTTTATTTGATATCAATCACTTTTTCCCTTATTATGTTTCAGCAGTAATTCTGTTAGGAATGGGCTTTTTATCGTTATTTTTAAATCGAAATAAGATGTAAAATAAAAAATAAGTATTTGGAATATAATAATTCCGAATACTTATTTTTTTTGATCACCGACCGTTCTTGAAAAAAACAAAAAAATAAACAGTGTTCGCTTGATTAATCGAACGTTTGTTCGTATAATGATTTTGCAAGTGAGGTGATGTTTATGAAATTTGATTATGAAAAAGAACCTAGTCGCGATATTCTTTGTATTGATTGCAAAAGTTTTTACGCTAGTGTAGAATGCGCAGAACGTGGGTTAGATCCGTTGAAAACGATGTTGGTAGTGATGAGTAATGCCGAAAATGCGGGGGGATTAGTTTTATCAGCATCGCCAATGGCAAAAAAAGTTTTAGGTGTTTCAAATGTTACGCGTAAAAATCAAGTGCCCGCTCATCCTGATTTATATGTGGTTCCGCCACGAATGAATTTGTACATGAAAAAAAATCAAGAAATTAATAATTTATATAAAAAGTTTGTCGCAGATGAAGATCACTCTGTGTTTAGTGTAGATGAATCATTTCTTGATGTAACGGCTTCTTTAAGTTATTTTCATTGTGAAACTGCCTATAAAATGGCTCGGATTATCCAAAGAGTCGTTTATAATCATGTGGGTATTTATGTGACCGTTGGGATAGGGGACAATCCGTTACTGGCTAAATTGGCGTTGGACAATGGCGCCAAACATTCGCCAGATTTTATTGCAGAATGGCGGTATGATCGTGTACCAGATACTGTCTGGCAGTTGCCTTCTTTGACAGATTTTTGTGGGATTGGTCGCAGAATGGCTAAACGACTGAATCGTTTAGGAATTGATTCTGTATATGAGTTAGCGCAAGCGAATCCGCATCTTTTACAAGAAACATTTGGCGTGATGGGGCTTCAATTGTATGCTCATTCATGGGGGATTGATCGTACCTTTTTAGGGAAAAAAGCGCAACATAAAGCTGAAAAATCATTTGGAAATAGTCAGATTTTGCCGAGAGATTATGCGCGAAGAGATCAGATTGAACTAGTCTTAAAGGAACTGACAGAACAAGTGGCTGCTCGTTTAAGAAAAGCGCATTGTCAAACGGAATGTATCACAGTCTACGTTGGTTATTCCAAAGGTCAAATTGACTGCGAAGGACGAACTGGTTGGCGAAAACAACAAACGATTCCTGCAACAAACAATACAAAAGTTTTGATCACCTATGTATTAGCCCTTTTTAGAGAACATTATCTAGCGGGAACAGATGTCCGGCAATTAGGGCTTTCTTATGGGAAATTAGTTTGGAATGAATCTTTACAATTAGATTTATTTTCGGAACCAGAAGAGCAAATTAGTGAAATGGAGTTAAACTATCTGATTGATAAAATCCGACAAAAATTTGGCTTTCAAGCTTTAATCCACGCCTCTTCTTTGTTGGAAGGCGCGACGGCAATTCATCGTTCAGGATTAGTCGGTGGACATGCTGGAGGAAATGTCGGTTTAGGAGGATAACATCATGAAACGAACAAAAAAAGAATTTACACCTTATAATGAGTACCATGATCGGCCCTTTGAACTGAAATGGGCGACCGCTTTTGCATTGGGGGAGTTACAAGAAGGAATCGAAGCTTCTGACGAATATTCTAAGAGAGCGTTTGAACGCTTACCGCAACAGACAACAGAAGAAATTGAAGAATACTTAGAGCAGTCTTTAAAAAATAACCAAGTTTTAGAAATCCAATTGAATACTTTGGATGATTTTGGCCGTGTTCAACCGCCAATTGTTGGTGTTTTTGAAGGGATGAGTTCAATGGAGTATGCAAAAGTTGGAAATACACATATTTTATTTGAAGAGATTCGGCATATTAAAAGTCATGAGTTTACAAAGTGGTCGAGCCTTGATTAAAAAACTATTGTTATACGTGCGTTTTGTGAAAACATATGAGATAATGTTCATAGGTAATAGAAATAAAAATTATGGAGGTGGCTAGGATGGGACATCATTTAAAAGGACACCATGGCAAAAAAACAAACGCAAATGGCGGCTTTTTAACAAAGTTATTGGCAGGCGGCGCCTTAGTGGGCGTAGGAAAAAAGTTATACGACAATCGTGAAAAAATTAAAGAGCTGTTAAGTGACGACAAAGAAAAAAGCAACGACACTGAAAACAAATAAAGGACTGGATTGACGGAATGGTAAAAGATGCAGCGTATATTATTGAAGAGATTACCACGATTTTAGAAGGAACCTATTTTGTGATAACCAAGAAAGCGAATAAGCGCCGCATGTGTTTACATGTTTCAGATACCGCGAAAGAATTTTTACGTTGTCGACTGGAGTATGAAACATTCTTAGAGCAACAGTTTGATTATGCCACAAGGTTTTTAGAAACATGTACGGAAGATGTTTCTGTTGAAATTCAAACGGGACTACTTGAAGAAACAAATTATCAAGCATTAACCGTGGAAAAATTACAACAAATAGCCACTAAAATGTAACACAGCTGTTGTGTTAGTTTTGATTCTTAATTTGGTTAAGGAGGCGGATAAAATGTCAGTATATCAACATATTTTGGTTGCTCTTGATGGCTCAGATCAATCTGAAAAAGCTTTTCATGAAGCTGTCAGGATTGCCAAAGAGGAACAAGCCACTCTTTATTTAGCTACAATTATTAATGATGCTGAATTTACGACGAGTCCATTTTCTTTTGAAGAATTGTATGATTTAGAAAAACACAAGTCAGAAGAGATGCTCACTGAAAAGGCAAAACAAGCGAGTGAAATTGGTGTAAAAACAGTCAAAAAAATTGTTGAGCTTGGGAGCCCAAAACGTTATCTTGCCAATACGATTTCTGAAAATTATGCCATAGATTTAATTGTGCTAGGTGCTACGGGAAGAGGTGCTATTCAACGAACCTTGATTGGTTCTACTACAGATTATGTAGTTAACCATGCTTTGTGCAATGTCTTAGTCGTTCGCTAATTGTGAGTAAATAATCAAGGGAACAATGTTTTATCGGGACGTTTTTTTAAATTAAACGAGAGGTGAGTTTATGAAAACAAAAATCGGAAAAACAGTTATCTTGTCAGCGTTTTTATTCACAAGTTTCCTTTTACTGAGTGGTTGTACCTCGGCTGGCGAAGAGATGGAAAAAACAATTGATTGACAGAAAGAAAAAGTCGATAAAACGGTCGATAAGCAGAAACATAAAAATGAAAATTCCATGGAAAGTTACGACGAAAAAGTTGACCGTTCTTTAGATAGTCAAGAAGACAAAATCGATACTACTGAGTAACGGGAAAGCTTTCAACTATCGGCTAGTAAATAAATAATATACAAAAGGGAGCATCCACTGCAGTTATTTCTCACAGCGGATCCTCTATTTTGTGGTTAAAAAGAAAAAGTTAACTGCTCCCCAACAGTTAACTTTTAATCATGTTGCACATAGTTAAAACACTCTATATATCATTTATATCATTTGAAACGGGTAGTGTAAAAAGAAATCTCTTGAAAAGAGTCTCCATTTATAGGGAAGATTTCCCATAAAAAAGAGAAACGTATAATCACAGAGAGTTAGAGAAAGCAAAGGGAAATAAGTATGTTAAAATAAGAAGCAAGAAAGAATACAAGTATGCAGAAAATAACAACTAATTAGGTGAAAATAATGGAAATACATTTTGAAAAAGTAACAAGCGATAATCGTAAAGCAGTGGAAAACCTACAAGTTTTCGCTGAACAACAAACCTTCATTGAATCAATGGCAGAAAATCTAAAAGAATCGGACCAATTTCCAGAATGGGAATCGGCAGGTATTTATGACGGCAATCAATTAATCGGCTATGCCATGTATGGACGTTGGCAAGATGGGCGCGTTTGGCTAGACCGCTTTTTAATTGATCAACGGTTCCAAGGACAAGGTTATGGGAAAGCAGCCTGTCGACTTTTAATGTTAATGCTAATAGAAAAATACCAAACAAACAAGCTATACTTGAGTGTTTATGATACGAACAGCTCAGCAATTCGGTTGTATCAACAACTTGGTTTTGTATTTAATGGTGAATTAGATACGAATGGCGAGCGGGTAATGGAATGGACATATCAGAATAAGTAGATAGAACAGGTGAGACAAAAGCCACAGCGCATTTTGTTTCACCTTTTTCTTTTAATTGGCTTCATTTGTTTACTTTTAGTAAGTAAAATGGTAAATTTAGTTCAATCTGTTTTGAAAAAAGAGTTACTGGAGGGTAAGGATGAAAATAGAATTTTTCCATGATGTTATTTGTAGTTTTTGTTTTCCAATGTCTGACCGCATGCATGAGATTCAACAAGAATTTCCTGAAATTGAATTGATTCATCGGTCGTTTGCGTTGGGGTGGTCCGCAAACGATTTTGAAACAATGTTTGGCTCACGAGCAGCAGTAAAAGAAGAAGTTTTGACGCATTGGGTGCATGCCAATCAAAACGATTCAAAGCATCGTTTTAATATTGAAGGGATGAGGAAGCAACGATTTGATTTTCCAACATCAAAGAATGCATTATTAGCAGCAAAAGCAGCTGGATACATTGGCAACCAAGACACCTATTGGTTACTGTTTGATAAGTTACAAGAAGGTTTATTTATGAGAAGTTTAAATATTGAAGAGCCAGAAGTAATTGAGGAGCTAGTGAAAGAGACAACGATTGATTTTGCTTTATGGAAAGAAGCTGTTGCTTCCGAGGCTGTTTGGACGGCGGTTCAAGAAGATTTCGCGCTAGCTTCTGCTTATGGTCTACAAGGAGTTCCCGCACTAATCATTAATCAAAAATATTTAATTAATGGTGCAGTACCGAAACAGCAAATCAGCCAAACTATTCAAAAAATTCTCGCAGAAGAAAAACAACAGCAACCGTTAGTTTCATTAACTCCTTCTTCTGAAGAGTCAGCTTCGTGTGAGTTTAAGGAAGGCACATGGACGTGTCATTAAGCGGCATAAAATAACGTTATTCTTTGACAAAACGAAAGACTTCTGTAATAGTTAATGCGGGGGTGATAATATGTTTAACGCGTATAGAGAATACTGGAATAATATTACAACAATGAATGCGTCAGCAACACGAGCACAATATTGGTGGCCACAATTAATTAATTATTTGGTGTTAGGGATTTATTCAGCAATTACGGGCGTTTACAGATATATTGAAGTAACACCCAATGATGGAACAATCATTAAAGAATGGAATACTGTGACCATTATCTTTTTCTTGCTGACTGCTTTAATTTGGTTGGCAAACTTTACTGTTCGAGCAAGAAGATTGCATGATCGCGACCACAGTAACTGGTGGATTTTATTCTATTTACTTCCTTTTATCGGTACTTTAGTGATCTTCATTACATTAATTTTGCCAAGTAAAAGTCACACAAGATGGCCAGTGAATCAATCAGAAATTTAATTTGCTGGTTTAGCTGATTATCTTAAGAGTGAAAATAGGACATAAGTCATTTCGACTTATGTCCTATTTTCTTTTTTATTTCAGAAAAATAAAAATATCTTCTGTATGATGGCACCTCACATTACGCGGTTCTTGCTAAAAGGGCTATCTTTTTGGTAGATAGGGAAAACCATTAAGACGTTAAAAGTTTAATAAATCGAGCAATTCTCTTTTGTTAGAAAATAAGATAGCATCATTAATTAAAATACTTGGAACACTGGTTTCAATAATTGGTTGATTGGTAATAATCAAGTCAAATTCTTCGAGTCGATGGTCACCTAATTGTTCTTCCGTAATTGCTAACGTATTTGAACGAATCCGATGCAAAGCTAAAATATCGTGGACATAGTTTCCAATATATTGACTATGATTCAGGCCCATGTCGCTAATAATCAAAATCTTTTTTGAGTCGAAACTCTGGTTAATTTCTGGAAAAGTATTAAGCAACCAAAAAATATAAGAAGATGAATAGTTTAATAGATTTGTTTCTAAAAGAGCGGAAAAGAAATGCAATTCTGCTTTTAATCGTGCATATAAGTGAAGCTGAGTAAAATGAATTTGTCGAGTGAAAAAGGTGGCCCTTTGTGTCAATTCGGAGGTGTCAAAAGGCACTAATTGAGAAAACAAATAAAGACAGGTTAACAAGTGAACAGCGAAGTCGACGACTTCTTCTGTTAATTGTTCAATCTGTGAAAAAGCATTAAATTTTAAATTTTCACGTATTCTTTGACTGATGACTTCTTGGTCTTCGGAGTAGTATTGCTGAAAAGCGCCTCTTTGAAAATACCGGAGAACTTCCCGATAGGTTTCACGGCTGAGCCCAGTAAAATGACGACTGAGTAAAAGATAATCTTCCATTTTGATTGGACTCTTTTTATCTGTTTTTTTCTGGAAACGTTGCTGAAAGCCTTGATGCTCTCTTAATAAATCAACAATAAAATACATAATAAAGAAATCGTGTTCATAACTGTTATCCATACTAATAATATTTAATTGGCATTGATTACGACGCATTAATTGTTTGATTTCCTGCTTATCTAATTGATAAGGCAATTCATAATGACCATAATACATTAAAAAGAAAAAGGTTGTAAAAATACGTAAAGGCAATTCTTCTGTTTGGCTAGTTAATTGATAGCCTTGATCAACGATAACGCGAAGAGAGTAAGTTTCCAAGACCTGATTACACTGCTTCAATTTTCGAGCAAAAGAAGAGCGACTAATATTAATGGTATCGCAATAATATTCGATGGTTTTGCCAGGATTTTGGATAAACTCATGGAGCAATTGGGTGGTCGTTGACGTTTTTGCCATATCCGTCAGCACGTTTAAATATAAGGACACATTAAAGTTTTCTAAACGATAGCCTAATTTATGCGATGTTTTAATGGTTAAACTTTCGCCCCAACGCTGTTTAATCTCCTCAATATAACGAATAAAAGTAGACTCAGAACTACCAATATATTTTGCAAGTTCTTTTTTAGTCATCTATTTATCAGAAATGGATAAGACACGAATGATTTCTTCCATTTTCCGATAATTTTTTTCTAAAAACCTAATCATATTGTTTCCTCCCAAGTCCTTTACTTTAATGAAACAATCATCGAAACAATAACGCAATTTCAGAAATGAAACCGCTTGGTATGAAAGCTGGTGTGATTTAATGAGCTCCTTCTCTGTATAATAATTATCAGATTAGAATAATGAAATTTTACGTGCTAGGCAATTCTAATTTAACTGTTAATTCATAAAAGAAAGGAGAGAACAGACATTAAATTACTAAAGAAATTTGGGGTTTTCGGCGTAGTCTTTTTACTTGTCTCATCCTATTTCATACCGCTCATTGGCTATGCAGAAACAGCCAAAGAAGTTGAAATTACATCCGCTCAAATGATAACAGATGAGAATGATAAAACGAATATTAATATCGAGTTAAATCTTCTCAACCAAACAGAGCAGCCATTACAACGAGAAATTCAATTGAAAAATGCACAGTTCATGGATACTGCTGTAATTGAAAAAGACGGATATTCTTACCAAGTGACTAATGGTACGCTTTATCTGACTTTGGACGCACAAGTAAAAAAGCCGGTACAGCTTTCGTTAGCTGTTGAGCAAAGTTCGCTTCAAACAGCTCAGCCACCTAAGTTATTGTATGAAAACAACGAATATGATGTTTCAGTTACTTCTGAAAAAATAACAGTAGAGGATTCTGCTAAAGAATCAACTGAACCAGAAAAAATAACTGTACCAGAAAATACGAAAGAAACTAACAAAAATGATTCGGCTCCAGAAAAAACAGAACAGCCGACCGCAACAGAAGAGGTAACCAATCCATTTGCAGAAGCAAGAATGGCGCCAGCTACTTTGAGAGCGAATCTGGCACTGCCTTTAATTGCACCACAATACACGACGGATAATTCTGGGACTTATCCGACAGCTAATTGGCAGCCCACAGGCAATCAAAATGTGTTAAACCATCAAGGGAATAAAGACGGTAGTGCACAATGGGACGGCCAAACGAGTTGGAATGGGGACCCTACTAATCGCACAAATTCTTATATTGAGTATGGCGGTACAGGAGACCAAGCCGATTATGCCATCCGAAAATATGCTAGAGAAACAACAACACCAGGGCTTTTTGATGTATATCTTAATGTGCGTGGGAATGTTCAGAAAGAAATCACGCCATTGGATTTGGTCTTAGTCGTTGACTGGTCCGGAAGTATGAATGAAAACAATCGGATTGGTGAAGTTCAAAAAGGAGTGAACCGTTTTGTTGATACATTGGCAGATAGCGGTATTACCAATAACATCAACATGGGCTATGTTGGCTACTCAAGTGACGGTTATAATAACAACGCCATTCAAATGGGACCGTTTGATACAGTCAAAAATCCAATTAAAAATATTACGCCAAGTAGCACTAGAGGAGGAACTTTCACTCAAAAAGCATTAAGAGATGCTGGTGATATGTTAGCAACGCCAAATGGACATAAGAAAGTCATTGTACTTTTAACGGATGGCGTCCCAACCTTCTCTTATAAAGTGAGTCGAGTTCAAACAGAGGCGGATGGTCGCTTTTACGGGACACAATTTACGAATCGACAAGATCAACCAGGTAGCACTTCTTATATCTCTGGTAGCTATAATGCGCCAGATCAAAACAATATCAATAAACGGATTAACAGTACGTTTATCGCCACGATAGGTGAGGCAATGGCCTTAAAACAACGTGGGATTGAAATACATGGATTGGGCATTCAATTGCAAAGCGATCCACGAGCTAATTTATCTAAACAACAAGTTGAAGATAAAATGCGTGAGATGGTGTCAGCCGATGAAAATGGAGACCTTTATTATGAATCCGCGGATTATGCACCAGACATTTCTGATTATTTAGCGAAAAAAGCCGTTCAGATTTCAGGAACGGTTGTAAACGGAAAAGTAGTTGATCCAATTGCTGAACCTTTTAAATACGAGCCAAATACATTATCAATGAAAAGTGTGGGTCCTGTTCAGGTTCAAACATTACCAGAAGTGTCGCTAACAGGCGCTACAATTAATAGTAATGAGATTTATTTGGGTAAAGGGCAAGAAATTCAAATTCATTATCAAGTACGTATTCAAACAGAGTCAGAAAACTTCAAACCTGATTTTTGGTATCAAATGAATGGTCGGACAACGTTTCAGCCATTAGCCACGGCCCCTGAAAAAGTTGATTTTTGGGTTCCTTCGGGAAAAGCACCTGGCGTGAAGTTAAACGTGAAAAAAATCTGGGAAGAGTATGATCAAGACCCAATAAGTCGGCCAGATAACGTGATTTATGAAATTAGTAGAAAGCAAGTAACTGACACAGCCAACTGGCAAACTGGGTATATTAAATTATCAAAACCAGAAAATGATACCAGCAATAGTTGGGAGCGCAAAAATGTAACCCAACTTTCCAAAACCGCGGATGAAAGCTATCAAGAAGTTCTTGGACTTCCCCAATACAACAATCAAGGACAAGCTTTCAATTATCAAACAACCCGTGAATTAGCAGTTCCTGGTTACAGTCAAGAAAAAATCGACGATACTACTTGGAAAAACACGAAGCAGTTCAAGCCATTAGATTTAAAAGTAATCAAAAATTCTTCCTCAGGTGAGAAAAACTTAGTGGGAGCCGTCTTTGAATTGAGTGGTAAAAATGTTCAAACAACATTAGTGGACAATAAAGATGGGAGCTATTCCTTGCCAAAAGATGTGCGCCTACAAAAAGGGGAACGCTATACATTAACTGAAGTAAAAGCACCTGCAGGACATGAGTTAGGTAAGAAAACGACTTGGCAAATTGAGGTGAATGAGCAAGGCAAAGTAAGCATCGATGGACAAGAAGTGACCACCACAAATCAAGTTATTCCATTGGAAATTGAAAATAAATTTTCTTCTTTGCCAATCAGAATTAGAAAATACACCATGCAAAATGGCAAACAAGTGAACTTAGCAGAGGCGACTTTTGCGTTGCAAAGAAAAAATGCTCAAGGAAGTTACCAAACTGTGGCAACTCAAAAAACAGATACTGCAGGATTGAGCTATTTTAAAATTAGTGAACCTGGTGAGTATCGAATGGTGGAACAATCAGGACCATTAGGCTACGACACTCTTGCTGGAAATTATGAATTTACTGTTGATAAATATGGGGAAATTCACTATGCAGGCAAAAATATTGAAGAAAATGCGCCAGAATGGACACTGACACATCAAAATCATTTGAAACCTTTTGACTTAACGGTTCATAAAAAAGCCGATAATCAGACGCCACTTAAAGGAGCGAAATTCCGTTTAACAGGACCAGATACGGATATTGAATTACCAAAAGATGGCAAAGAAACGGATACTTTTGTTTTTGAAAACTTAAAACCAGGGAAATATGTCCTAACAGAAACCTTTACGCCAGAAGGATATCAGGGGTTAAAAGAACCAATCGAATTAATAATTCGTGAAGATGGTTCAGTCACGATAGATGGGGAAAAAGTAGCAGATGTTTTAATTTCTGGAGAGAAGAATAATCAAATTACTTTAGATGTTACGAACCAAGCAAAGGTTCCTTTACCTGAAACTGGTGGCATAGGACGCTTGTGGTTTTACTTGATAGCGATTAGTACATTCGTGATAGCGGGTGTTTATCTCTTTATTAGACGACCAGAAGGGAGTGTGTAATCAATGAAAAACGCACGTTGGTTAAGTATTTGCGTCATGCTACTCGCTCTTTTCGGGTTTTCACAGCAAGCATTAGCAGAGGCATCGCAAGCAAGCGTTCAAGTTACGTTGCACAAATTATTGTTCCCTGATGGTCAATTACCAGAACAGCAGCAAAACACAGGGGAAGAGGGAACGCTGCTTCAAAATTATCGGGGCTTAAATGACGTCACTTATCAAGTCTATGATGTGACGGATCCGTTTTATCAGCTTCGTTCTGAAGGAAAAACGGTCCAAGAGGCACAGCGTCAATTAGCAGAAACCGGTGCAATGAATAGAAAACCGATCGCAGAAGATAAAACACAGACAATAAATGGAGAAGATGGAGTGGTTTCTTTTTCATTAGCTAGCAAAGATTCGCAGCAACGAGATAAAGCCTATTTATTTGTTGAAGCGGAAGCACCAGAAGTGGTAAAGGAAAAAGCTAGCAACCTAGTAGTGATTTTGCCTGTTCAAGATCCACAAGGGCAATCGTTAACGCATATTCATTTATATCCAAAAAATGAAGAAAATGCCTATGACTTACCACCACTTGAAAAAACGGTACTCGATAAGCAACAAGGCTTTAATCAAGGAGAGCACATTAACTATCAGTTAACGACTCAGATTCCAGCGAATATTTTAGGATATCAGGAATTCCGTTTGTCAGATAAGGCGGATACAACGTTGACACTTTTACCAGAATCAATTGAGGTAAAAGTGGCTGGAAAAACAGTTACTACAGGTTACACATTGACGACGCAAAAGCATGGATTTACGCTTGATTTTTCAATTAAAGACTTACAAAACTTTGCAAATCAAACAATGACTGTGTCGTATCAAATGCGTTTAGAAAAGACCGCTGAACCAGACACTGCGATTAACAACGAAGGACAATTAGTCACGGACAAGCATACCTTGACTAAAAGAGCCGCAGTTCGTACAGGCGGCAAGTCTTTTGTCAAAGTTGATAGTGAAAATGCGAAAATCACCTTGCCAGAGGCTGCTTTTATCGTCAAAAATCAAGCGGGGGAATACCTCAATGAAACAGCAAACGGGTATCGTTGGCAAAAAGAAAAAGCATTAGCTAAAAAATTCACGTCTAATCAAGCCGGTGAATTTTCAGTTAAAGGCTTAAAAGATGGCCAGTACTTCTTGGAAGAAATCTCTGCACCAAAAGGTTATCTTCTGAATCAAACAGAAATTCCTTTTACGGTGGAAAAAAATTCTTATGCAACGAACGGACAACGAACAGCACCGTTACATGTAATCAATAAAAAAGTAAAAGAGTCAGGCTTCTTACCAAAAACAAATGAAGAACGTTCTATTTGGTTGACGATTGCAGGCCTGCTAATCATTGGGCTGGTAGTCATTTGGCTATTTTATCAAAAACAAAAAAGAGGAGAGAGAAAATGAAGCAATTAAAAAAAGTTTGGTACACCGTTAGTACCTTGTTACTAATTTTGCCACTTTTCACAAGTGTATTAGGGACAACAACTGCATTTGCAGAAGAAAATGGGGAGAGCGCACAGCTCGTGATTCACAAAAAGAAAATGACGGATTTACCAGATCCGCTTATTCAAAATAGCGGGAAAGAAATGAGCGAGTTTGATAAATATCAAGGACTGGCAGATGTGACGTTTAGTATTTATAACGTGACGAGCGAATTTTACGAGCAACGAGCGGCAGGCGCAAGCGTTGATGCAGCTAAACAAGCTGTCCAAAGTTTAACTCCTGGGAAACCTGTTGTTCAAGGAACCACCGATGCAAATGGGAATGTCACTGTTCAGTTACCTAAAAAACAAAATGGTAAAGATGCAGTGTATACCATTAAAGAAGAACCAAAAGAGGGTGTAGTTGCTGCTACGAATATGGTGGTGGCGTTCCCAGTTTACGAAATGATCAAGCAAGCAGATGGTTCCTATAAATATGGAACAGAAGAATTAGCGGTTGTTCATATTTATCCTAAAAATGTGGTAGCCAATGATGGTAGTTTACATGTGAAAAAAGTAGGAACTGCTGAAAATGAAGGATTAAATGGCGCAGAATTTGTTATTTCCAAAAGCGAAGGCTCACCAGGCACAGTAAAATATATCCAAGGAGTCAAAGATGGATTATATACATGGACAACGGATAAAGAACAAGCAAAACGCTTTATTACTGGGAAAAGTTATGAAATTGGCGAAAATGATTTCACAGAAGCAGAGAATGGAACGGGAGAATTAACAGTTAAAAATCTTGAGGTTGGTTCGTATATTTTAGAAGAAGTAAAAGCTCCAAATAATGCAGAATTAATTGAAAATCAAACAAAAACACCATTTACAATTGAAGCAAACAATCAAACACCTGTTGAAAAAACAGTCAAAAATGATACCTCTAAAGTTGATAAAACAACACCAAACTTAGATGGTAAAGATGTGGCAATTGGCGAAAAAATTAAATATCAAATTTCTGTAAATATTCCATTGGGGATTGCAGACAAAGAAGGCGACGCTAATAAATACGTCAAATTCAATTTAGTTGATAAACATGATGCAGCCTTAACTTTTGATAACGTGACTTCTGGAGAGTATGCCTATGCGTTATATGATGGGGATACAGTGATTGCTCCTGAAAATTATCAAGTGACTGAACAAGCAAATGGCTTCACTGTCGCCGTTAATCCAGCGTATATTCCTACGCTAACACCAGGCGGCACACTAAAATTCGTTTACTTTATGCATTTAAATGAAAAAGCAGATCCTACGAAAGGCTTTAAAAATGAGGCGAATGTTGATAACGGTCATACCGACGACCAAACACCACCAACTGTTGAAGTTGTGACAGGTGGGAAACGTTTCATTAAAGTCGATGGCGATGTGACAGCGACACAAGCCTTGGCGGGAGCTTCCTTTGTCGTCCGTGATCAAAACAGCGACACAGCAAATTATTTGAAAATCGATGAAACAACGAAAGCAGCAACTTGGGTGAAAACAAAAGCTGAAGCAACTACTTTTACAACAACGGCTGATGGATTAGTTGATATCACAGGGCTTAAATACGGTACCTATTATTTAGAAGAAACTGTAGCTCCTGATGATTATGTCTTGTTAACAAATCGGATTGAATTTGTGGTCAATGAACAATCATATGGCACAACAGAAAACCTAGTTTCACCAGAAAAAGTACCAAACAAACACAAAGGTACCTTACCTTCAACAGGTGGCAAAGGAATCTACGTTTACTTAGGAAGTGGCGCAGTCTTGCTACTTATTGCAGGAGTCTACTTTGCTAGACGTAGAAAAGAAAATGCTTAATTTCTAGCATCACCGAAGAAATTTTTAGAAAAACAAAGAGCCTGGGCCAATCACTGTCCCAGGCTTTCATGCTTTATTTTTAAGGAGGAAGCAATGAAGTCAAAAAAGAAACGTCGTATCATTGATGGTTTTATGATTCTTTTACTGATTATTGGAATAGGTGCATTTGCGTATCCTTTTGTTAGCGATGCATTAAATAACTATCTGGATCAACAAATTATCGCTCATTATCAAGCAAAAGCAAGCCAAGAAAACACCAAAGAAATGGCTGAACTTCAAGAAAAAATGGAAAAGAAAAACCAAGAATTAGCGAAAAAAGGCAGCAATCCTGGATTAGATCCTTTTTCTGAAACGCAAAAAACAACGAAAAAACCAGACAAATCCTATTTTGAAAGTCATACGATTGGTGTTTTAACCATTCCAAAAATAAATGTCCGTTTACCAATTTTTGATAAAACGAATGCATTGCTATTGGAAAAAGGAAGCTCCTTGTTAGAAGGAACCTCCTATCCTACAGGTGGTGCGAATACACATGCGGTCATTTCAGGCCATCGTGGTCTCCCTCAAGCCAAATTATTTACAGATTTGCCAGAATTAAAAAAAGGCGATGAATTTTATATCGAAGTCAATGGGAAGACGCTCGCTTATCAAGTGGATCAAATAAAAACCGTTGAACCAACTGATACAAAAGATTTACACATTGAGTCTGGCCAAGATCTCGTCACTTTATTAACTTGCACACCGTATATGATAAACAGTCATCGGTTATTAGTTCGAGGACATCGTATCCCATATCAACCAGAAAAAGCAGCAGCGGGGATGAAAAAAGTGGCACAACAACAAAATTTACTATTATGGACATTACTTTTAATTGCCTGTGCGTTAATTATTAGCGGCTTCATTATCTGGTACAAGCGACGGAAAAAGACGACCAGAAAGCATGGAAATTAACGATTCGTATAATAAAAGTGACTATGTTTTTATTTTTTTAAACCCTTTACGTAGTAAATCAATGACCAAACCTAAGCAAAAATAAGTACAAAAATGAAGCCCAGAAGAAATCAACATTCTGGTTGTTAAAGGCTGCTGGGAATAATAAGTATCCAGCACAGGCGTTTGGTGAATAATAGAAAAACCTAGAAAATCTGTAAGGGCCAATAGAAATCCCTTACTATCATATCCAGAAAACCAAAGTAGTATGACGAAAAGGCTAAACATACTAAAAAAAAGAGTAAAAAAATAGCTTTTCAATTTTTAATCCTCCTTATCGTGCATAATTGAACCAGAGAAACAGAAGTATTAACGAAATAACTAAAAGAGCAAGCCCTGAATAAAAAGCGACAAAGGGCCAATCAATCGACTGTTTAAATTCCTGCCAAGTTTGGATTTTTCTGTTTTTTTTCGCGCTATCCTCAAGCGTGAGTAAATAATTCAATAGTAAGAGGAGCAGCAACACCGTGAAATCATTTGTGGTAAAAAGCACATGTAAAAATAGAATGACAAAGACAACACGGGATAACACTCGATTCCGCAAAATTAAAAATAACTTAGCACGCATAATAAACCACCATTTCTTATCAGAGATAATGAATCTGTTTTTGTCTACTCTTTAGTTATATCATAAAATTCTTAATAACGAAAAAATGATTCGAGAAAATAATTGAAAAAAGTTTTTTTCCTGAATCATTATTTTCGTAAATAAAGAATAAACGTGTTACTCTTGGCTTATCAAATTTGGAAGGAGTGTTAAAAATGAAATATCTGGATATTATTGCTTTAATTTTATTGATTGTCGGAGGTTTAAACTGGTTATTAGTTGGTGCATTTAATTTTGATTTAGTTGCAACAATTAGTGGCGGTGCAACCACACCATTAGCAAAAATTATCTATATTATTGTCGGAATTTGTGCGATTTATTCTATTAAGTTTTTAGCTCCTTTGTTCCGCGAACCATAGGATTGATTTAAAAGATTTAGATAACGTGAAGTTATTTTGACTTAGCAATTGAGAGTTTCCTTGAGAAAGGGGACTCTTTTTTTATTTTCTATATTCGTTTCAGAAGGTTTAGACAAGCTCAAAAAATATTTCAAGAGAGCTGCGTTGTTTTCAAAATAGAACCTAGCATTACCTCGAACGTACCTCAAATAACCTGTGTCTTTTTTTGAATCATTAGTTCAAATTGATGTGATCACTAGTGAGAAAAATCAGCTCTAGGATATATAGGAAAATATAAGCATCAAATAGGGATTTTGATGATAAATTATCTTTTTCCTTGTTATGATTATAACAAGGAAAAAGAAAGTAGGGATTTATTTATGGAATTACAGGTGACAAAAAAGGCTAAATTTTTTTGTTTGGCGATGGCATTACTAATGACATTAGGTATTTTTATCAGCGCTGGTACAAGTGTTTATGCATCTGACCAGCTAGAGGATTCAGAAGTTGAGGCTGTAGCAAAAGGACTGGAAGAAATGTATGCGAATGGAGTGACGGAAGATAACTTTAAAAACTATGTCAAAAATAATTTTGCTCAGCAAGAGATTTCTTCAGTTGAGGAAGAGTTAAATGTAAATATTTCTGATGCTTCAACAGTAGTTCAAGCACGTTTTAATTGGAATGCATTAGGAAGTTGCGTTGCTAACAAAATCAAAGATGAGTTTTTTGCAATGATTAGTATCAGCGCAATTGTAAAAGCTGCACAAAAGAAAGCCTGGAAAGAATTAGCAGTGACTGTATTACGCTTCGCTAAAGCCAATGGGTTAAAGACGAATGCTATTATTGTAGCTGGACAACTAGCTTTATGGGCAGTTCAATGTGGGCTAAGCTAATGAATTTAAAAGATCATGTTACGGAAATAGTAATTACTTTTATCATCGCTTTTGTGTATACTTGGATAGATTCAGGAGAAATTGAAATCTTAAAAACTCTTTTGATAACAATAATATTTTTAGCCATGTTCTATGCAATACCCAAAATCACCAATAGAAAAAGAAAATGAAGTGGTTTTAGAAAGATAATGTGATAGGAAGTGTAAGAGGAGGTAACGAGCCTTCTCTTGCTTATAGAAAAAAAGAGCTAAAACCTTTATTTTATAAGGTTTTAGCTCTTTTTTGTTTTTCTCTACTTTTCTAAAAATGGAGACGGCGGTCGTATAACCTAACCTGTAAACGCTGGTTTTATGGCTGTTTTTAACTGCTTGATGCAAAAATAATGCAAAAAAATTATACATACATTTGTTTCATCACTTCATTAACAGCATTACTTTCTTTTTGTTCCATCTCGTCTAAAATGTGTTGATAGGTTTGTAAAGTGGTTACAATATCCTTATGTCCAAGGCGACGAGATACATATTTTATATTTATTCCTTTATACAACATTATTGAAGCATGGGTATGCCTTAAACCATGACAAGTCAATTCTTTTGTACCGATCTTTCTACAGAATTTACGAAGGACTTTATTTACAGCTGTATTCGATACAAGTTCCATATTGTCATTCAAAAATACTAAATTATTTTCGTTGCGTAGACCAGATTTTAAATAATATTCTTTTTGATGTAACTGTAATTTCTTTAATAAATCGAGCGTATCATCATCAATAGTGATTATTCTTTTTGATTGATAATTTTTCGTATTAGAGAATGTATTTGTATATTTATAGTCCCATGTTTTATTTACTTTTACAGTTTTGTTCTTGAAGTCGATACAGTCCCAAGTCATGCCTATAATTTCTGAAAAACGGCAACCAGTCGCAATACCAAACAGAATAATAAATCGAGAAGTATAAGTGGGTTTTATACCTTCTAATATTTCGTGAACTAGATGGATAGACTCTTGATAATTCAAATATTTCAATTCTTCGTGCTTAGGATTCTTTTTGCCTATAGCTTGTACTCGATAGGTAGGGTCTCTATGAATAATGCCTTCTTCCAAAGCATCTTTAAGAGCAGCTCGCATATACGTATGATGTTTTTTTACTGAAGCTGTAGCGTGTGTTTCCCCATAGTCATTCAGGGCCTTTTGATATTCTTGTCGAGTCAATTCTTTTAATTTTGTATCAGGAAAATATTTCTCACTAAAATCAACAGCCCGACGAATATCACCGTCATTGTCTTGTGATAACTTGCCTTTCCTGTAAACTTCAAACCAATTTCGAAAATACTCATGAAATAATTTTTCGCCTTCTTTTAGTGAGTATCCTTTAGAATACCTAGCTTCAATTTCTGAGGCTGCCAATTGCGCTTCTTTTTTTGTTGAAAACCCATTGACGCTTTTTGTTTTATATCGGCCATCTTTATCTTTATAAGAGACTCGAAATTGCCATCCGCTTTTCAATTTTTTTATACTTGCCATTGTATCACCCCGAATATTCACTTAAAAACCCCTAGCATGAATCGAACATGCTAGAACTCACCAGAGAGGGGATAAGAAAAAAATTAATAGCTACCCTTCCAAGAGCTGTCTGCAAAGAAAACTTCAAACGAATTCCCATCATTGGTAATATCGAAGTATGCGGATCCATTTGCAGATTTGCCGGCTTGTATATTTTCAGAAAAATAATCCCAAGAATCCAGATTAGATTTTACATTGTTGGAATCATAAAACTCGAACATATGCGCATTCACATCAAAAGGTTTAGTTCCTGTATTTTTAACTGAAAAATCCACTTTGGCATAGTATAGTCCTTCTGGTTTATGCCAATCGTCTCCATTACTTTTTGTAACAGAGTTAATTGTTACTTCTAAACTATCATTAGTCTGCTGATTAGAAAACGAAATAGTGTCTCCGACAGCAGCTGTTTTATTATTCATATCTATACTATTAGTATCTTCAGTAGTTTTATCATCAGAAGATTCTTCAGGATGTTGGCCATTCTCATCTAAATAATTTCGTTCACTTAAATATACAACTTTATCTGTTTTAGGATTTATCCAAATTAGAAAAGTAGAAGTAGAAGTTTTATCTTCAAATGCATACTGTAACATATTAAGATTTTTTATGTCTTTTGCCGATTCTCCATGTTCAGATAACTTCTTATACTTTGGAACAAGTTTTTCATTATCTTTACCGTCTAATAAATCAATCATTAATTTGTCCCTATTCACAGCATTATTAAGTTCATCATAAACAAAATTACTATCCCATTCTTTCATAGGTAAACCTAATTTTTTATAAACAGTTTTGGATGAATTTCCAACTTTTATAAGTTCAATATCACTACGTGAGAGTTCTTTTTTCTCATATATTTCACTAGAGCTACTTTTACTTTCTTGTGCATTTTTAGAGTTGCATGCTGATAATGATACTCCAAATAAACTTAAGATTATTACCCCAAAAAACATCTTTTTCACTAAAAATTCCTCATTTCTGTTATAATATTTTCATAAGTTAAATCTCGAAATGAGATTGAAGTCCGTGTCCCCACACGGGCTTTTTTATGCAAAATTAATTCTTCGTAGTTTATTAAACAAAAGAGTTCTTATACACTCTTCATAACGTGCATCAATATCAGCATCTTCTATAAAACGCATATAGTTAACTTGTTCAACAGTTAAACCAGTTTTAGACATATAATCATCTAAGAGATTGTCAATCATGAATACATCAGCTTCATGCTCCATTTTAGAATGTAAAGAAAAAGCTAAATTATATAATTGGTAGTTATGTTGATGTTCGCTAGCGTGGCCTAATTCATGAAGAAGGGTTTTTCTTTTATTCCATTCGTCCAAAGAATCTTTTAAAACGATGGTATTTATCGACGCAATATAATGTCCATCTGCATCTAAATCCTCTTTTTCTAAGATGATTACACCTAACTCTTTAACAATCATTTCAATTTGTTTCCTCAACAACAACACCTACTTATTTTTCTTCTCCAAATACGCTTCAATAATGCCTGACAAAATTTCTCTATCATTTTCAGTCAGCGGTTTTCCATCACTGCTCATAACAGAAGATAAAGCTTCCTCAACTGTTAGCTGTTTCTTTTCAACAGGATTTGGATTATCTGTTCTACCAAGTAAGTAGTCTACAGACACATTAAAATATTCTGCTACTTTTTCTAAATCCTTTGCTTTAGGAGAACTTGTTTTCCATTTATAAAATAAGTTCTCGCTAAATCCCAGTTCAAGAGCTAGTTGCTTAACATTTTTGTTTTTACTTTTTGCTAAAGATTTTATCCTTTCAAACAGTGACATAGAAGTATTCTCCATTCTAAAACAAATAAAAAGTATCTGTACTTATATTTTGTCGTTGACAAATGTATAAGTTTGTATTATTATTTGTTTGTAAGTTAATTAGATAGAAAAAAGCGAACTAAAACACACCTTAATGCATGAAGTTTGGCGACCGAGTGCAAAATAAAGGCTTTGTTATAGGCTTATTTATCTATGGTTTAATAGTATATGTTCGGGTACTTTTTGTCAACACATTTTTCCAATTCTATCTAATTAACTTACCAACTACTAAAGAAAGGGGTAAATAACATGCCAGATACAACGACAGGTAGAACTAAAATTCGTGAATACTTTGATAAAAAGGGGATTTCTTTAGTCACTGTAGCAACATACTTCAATATTCCAAAACAAGACTTGAATGATTATCTTTCTGGGAAAAATCAAAGTAAAAAGGCTCATGAAACGCTAACCGCAATTATTGAATACTACAAAATTAGATAGGGGGTCATTAAGATGACGCAACTGATAGAATCAAAAATTTCAATTGAGATACCGTCTAATTTGATTCTGATTGAAAAGGCAAAGATTTTAGAATTAGAAAATCAAACCTTAATTGGTCAGACGTGGAATGCAAAAGATGTTACTAACCGCCTAGGTGGGAAAGATATACGTGACTGGAAACTCGTTTTCTATAAATATCGCGAAGAGGTAGATATAAGAAACGGCGGATTCGTAAAGTTCCCAACTAGTAAAGGGATGCCTTGGAAGTTTCATGCTAAGATGACCGCTCATTTTATAGATATTCATTGGAAAGAATTCATGGAGACGAAAGATCGTTTTTAAAGAAAGGATGATCACATTGAGAAAAATCTATCATTTAAGACGTATAGCGGCATTGCTAATCGTTTTTGGCTTGGGGCTTTTAGTAGGTGGCAATATTGGTCCATTAATCCAAAACATATATATAGCAGCTTTTATCATTTGGTTGCTCTACTACGATTTAGCGTTGGAAGATCGAGAAGTAAAAAAACAAAAATAAAGACCCACTTCGACGGCCATCAAAGTAGGTCAGTTACAAATATCAAATTCAAGGAGAGTGTACCACATGAATAGAAAAATTGAAAGAATGATTATTGAACTTGAAAAAGAATGTAAGGCGCAGAATGTTGAACTTCTTCTATGTGCTACAAATTTTGAAACAGGTCAAGGAAGTACTGCGTTTTGTGGTTCAGTTATCGGGTTAGCTATACTCTTGCAAAAACTTGTAGGTGATCTAAAAGAGCAATTAAATATAAGCGAACCTTGTGATTGTCCAGAATGCGTAGCAGAAAAAGCCGAAGATGCTGCAAATGAAAAATCTATGGATGAACTACTAACTGCATTTTTACGAGGTGAACTGCAATGATTGAAGTAAGAGGTTTAAGTGATGATGTTTACGAATTAATGTTAGCGAATGCTCAAAATAGAATTGTTCAATCAATTCGAACTGCAGCAACAAATGGTAATACAAGTTGTGTGGTGAATAGTAAAGGTCTTACATCAACGTTTTTATCTCAATTAGAAACAGAAGGATTTGATCACGTTGAACTTGAAGAAAACAAAACGAAAATATTCTGGGAGTGGTGAAAATGCCTGAGTTTGATTCATTAGGAGCTAGACAAGAGCCGCCAGAAGAAAAAGAAGCATTAGAGCCAACATGGGAATATGACGAAGAAGAGGAGAATGACAATGAGTAACGATTTAGATGTAATAGCAGATCAAATTATAGTAGCAGTGATTGAACCGTTTTTACCTGCTTTGTATGAATTTCAAGAAAGTACAAAAGATATGATTAAAAAAAATGCAAGAACTTATAAAGAAGCGATGGATTTGCAAAGAATGATAGATTCTAAAGTCGACAGCATTTTGTTAGATGTCTTTGGTAATGAGGACACCATGAGAAAGGACAATGCGTTTAGATTACTAAGTGCGACTTTATTATGGACGTACAAAGAAATAGAAAAAGAAGCTATGAATCAAGAAATCAATCCATAGCAAAGTTTGTTGTAAATTTTAGATGTATGCATAATGCTCTTTTAAAATGTCATAGGCAGCATCAACGGCTCCTGTATATGTGGAACTGTTTTGTTCTTTCTCTATAGCGGAGAAAAAGTTTCGTAATTTATTTACAAAACTCAAGAAATAATTGTTCTCACCAAAAACAATCAAAATGTCTGCTTTCTCTGCTTCTAATCGGAGTAATTTTAAATGCGCATTGAGTTCGTTTCTGCTAAGGGCTTCATGCTTTACGCTGAAATGAAACCGTATCGCCGAAGCATTTGCCATGATACTTTTAGCGCAGCATTTAGCTTCATCTGAATAGATAAATTTCATATAAATATCACCTCACTTAAAAATATTATACCAAGAAAGGAACATAAATATGAGTAACGATTTAACACAAATGACACAACGCTCTTTAGATGAACAAGTCATCGGAAATTTAAATAGATTGCAAGAGCAAGGATTAGAAATGCCGCCAGGCTATAGCCCGCAGAATGCTTTGAAAAGTGCTTTCTTTGAACTAACCAACAATTCAGGAGGGAACCTTCTTCAGTTGGCAGCTAACAATCCAGAAACCAAAACATCAATTTCTAATGCCTTACTAGATATGGTCATCCAAGGATTATCACCTGCGAAGAAACAATGCTATTTCATTAAGTATGGAAATAAAGTCCAGCTTATGCGCTCATATTTCGGAACCATGGCTGTGTTAGATCGAGTAACAGGAGGTGCAGAGATCACGCCTGTTGTAGTAAGAGAAGGCGATGTATTTGAAATTGCTATGGACGGACCAGACTTAGTTGTTGCTAAACATGAAACGTCCTTCGAAAACCTAGACAACGACATTAAGGCTGCTTATGTGGTCATTAAACTATCAAATGGTAAAGAAGTAACAACCGTCATGACAAAGAAACAAATTGATAAATCATGGAGCAAAGCAAAAACAAAAAATGTTCAAAACGATTTTCCAGAAGAAATGGCAAAAAGAACTGTCATCAATCGAGCTGCTAAATATTTAATCAATACTAGTAACGATAATGATTTATTTGTGCAAGCTGCTAAAGACACGCTCGAAAATGAATTCGAACGAAAAGATGTGACACCAGAGCGAGAAGAACAAACAGCGGTACTCGAAGAAAAAATATTTACCAACAATAAAAAAGTTATTGAGCAAGAAAACGATATTGAACAAGCCAAACCAGTTGAAAAAGATGATTTAACGAAAGTGGCGGACCAAATTTTAGAAGAACCAGTTCAGGAAACTTTAGATGTGATGGCTGGTTATGAAACCAATCAGAAAGAGAGTGAAGCTGATGTCTCAACGATTGAAGAAGACGATTATCCTTTCTGATGAAAATTATTATTCACAAGAAGCGGACCTAGCTTATATGTCTGTCTCTCAATATAAAAAATTTCTTGAATGTGAAACTGCAGCTCTTGCCAAGTTAAAAGGTGAATGGACACCAGAGAGTGATCCAAAAGCCTTGCTAGTTGGTAATTATGTTCATTCTTACTTTGAATCACCAAAAATTCATGAAGCATTTAAAGAAGAAAATAAAAGCAAGATGTTTTCTTCAAGAAAACCGTTTGGTCTACTGAAAGATTTCCAAATTGCGGAGCAGATGATTGAAAGATTAAAACAAGAAGAAGCCTTTTTAAATATTTATCAAGGCGAAAAAGAAGTGATCGTCACAGGTGAAATTGGCGGTGCAATGTGGAAAGGGAAAATCGATTGTTTAAATTTAGAAGAAAAGTATTTTGTAGACATCAAGACAACCAAAGATATACACGAGAAAAAGTGGGATGAACGTTTAAACAGAAAAGCAAACTTTATTGAACGCTTCGGTTACGTGCTGCAAATGGCTGTTTATTGCGAACTGCTTCGGCAACAATATGACAAAAATTTTCTTCCTCTCATTGCAGCCGTTTCGAAACAAACACCTAGTGAAGCAAAACTAATCACTCTTAGCGAAGAAAAAATGATTTACGAATTAGAAGAATTAAAAGAAAACATCGAGCATGTTATGCGAGTTAAAAATGGTGAGGAAGCACCAGTTAGTTGTGGAGTTTGTGAATATTGTAGAGGACACAACAAAATTACAAATTTTACCAGTATGGACGATTTATAGGAGGTGCATAACGAATGAATACTGGATATATAAAATTGTATCGAAAAGTGACCAATTCATTCGTTTGGACCAACGCTAATATGTTTAAACTTTGGTCTTTATGTTTAATGAAGGCGAGCCATAAAGAAAGTAGATTTATTTTTAATGGTCAAGAGATAGCTGTGTCCAGCGGTCAATTCGTCACAGGGCGCGCCGTTATTGAGAAAGAGTTCAATGAAGGTGTTCCACGTGACCAACAGATTGTCGGGCGTACGTTATGGAGATGGTTAAAAAAATTTGAAAACGAGCAAATGTTGTCCATCTCATCAACTCCGAAATACAGCGTTATAACAATAAATAATTGGGATGACTATCAAGTCAATGACCAACAAGTGTCCAACAACCGTCCAACAAGTGTCCAACAGTTGTCCACATACAAGAATGAAAAGAATGATAAGAATGAAAAGAATATTAATAACAACAATAAAGGGTCGTCCATTCGTTCAATTTGGGAAAACAACGGATTTGGATTGATGTCGTCTAAAACTATGACCGATTTTGATTATTGGATTTCTGATTTTGAAAAAATCGGAGCTAGTCAAAAAGATGCTGAACAATTAATTGTTAAAGCTATTGAAATTGCTATTGATGCAAACGCAAGAAACTATAACTATATCAATGCCATATTGAAAGATTGGGAACAAAGAGGGTTCAAATCTGTTGATGATCGAGAAGCGGCAAGGAAGCAAAAGAAAACGATCAAGCAACAGAAATCAAATACAGGTCATTCGGATTACGATGATCTTGGATTTTAGGAAGTGAAAGAATGCAGTCAGCATCAGATGGATTTTCAAAAATGATTAAAACGTTGCTTTATATCACACCTGATCCATGTCCAGAGTGCGGAGGAAATCTTTATGCGTGGCGTGCCAAAAATAAAGATGGGTCCGATAGATGCCCGCCAACTTGTATGGAATGTGGATATAAAGCACGCAAAAAAGCAGAAGACCTCGAAACAGAAAAAATGTTTAACGATAGTTTGAAAGCCAGAGCGATTAATTATCTGAAATATAGTTCGCTTTACACCGACAAAAATTTAATTAATTGTCGTTTTAAAACTTACAAAACAGTAGACACAGAAACCAAGCTTGCTTTCGAAATTGCCAATCGAGCCACGACTGAAATTCTTCTGAATAAACCAATTCATATGATTCTTTCAGGAAAAAGCGGTGTTGGTAAAAGTCATTTAGCTATGTCAACGGCATGGGAAGTGTTGGAGAAAACAAACTATGATAAACGCTGCCTGTTCATTAGCTATGCGGAACTCTTAGAACAGCTAAAATTTGCGATGAAAGATGAACAAGCCAGAAAGACAATAACAGGAACCTTAATGGCAGAGATAAAAAGCGCTGATTTAGTTGTTTTGGACGACTTAGGAGCCGAGTTAGGCGTTAAAGGGAATGACAGTACCAACTTTAATAACGACACCTTAAATCGCATTGTAGAAGCTCGGCAGAATAAAGCAACAGTATTTACAACCAATTTAACTGGTAAAGAAATGAGTCAAGCTTATGGGGAGAGAATTCTTTCTCGTATCATGAGTAATTCACAAGGTTTTGTGATGAAAATTGAAGGGACATCAGACAAACGAGTAGCAGGCATCTGAAATGTTATTTTTAGCGAATATATTCACCGTAGAACAGTTTTACAATCAAGCGAATATAAATAGGTGTAAAGAAAGAAAAAAGGATTAAAACGCATTTTAAAGCCTTAAAAACAAATCGATAGAAAGGGGAATCATTCAATGCCGTATGTAGTGAAAATTTCAGCTTATCTTGGCAAAGATGGTCGACTAGTAGCCAATTTAAAAGATGCTGTGCTATTTGAGCATAAAGAGACAGCAGCTATCGCAACAATCGTATCTGGCGGAACCGTTTCAGAAGTAAAGGAAGCCATTATAATGCCAGAAAAACCGAAGAAACATATAGGTAAATCTATTAAACGGGTTGATAAGAAGGAACCGACCGAAAAAGCTACCAAAAGTAATCAAGCCTGGATGAAAGGGGCTAAATAAGAATGAAGTGTGTTAGATGTCAAGATCAGCGCGTGATTTGGGGCAAAGACAGATTTAATTATGCAACACCTATTCCATGTCCTGAATGCAATAAAGATGGAAAAGCAGTTCGAGCGGAAACAGCGACCAAGGAAAGGGAGTTAAAACAATGCAATCACCAACAGCCCTGAATAAGCGAGGAAATAAAGTCACGATTGATGGTTACACATTTGATAGCCAGAAGGAAGCTAACTTTTATACAAAGTTTGTCAAAAATTGTGGGTTACCTTTTGAAGTTCATCCGCGTTTTAAACTAACCGAACTTACACCAACTGCGGATGGTATAGGCAAAATTTCGGCGATAGCTTATTCACCTGATTTCATCATAAAAAACTTAGATGGAAGTTGGAGACATGTTATTGACATTAAAAACTCTTTTGGCGTGTATGGCATTGACCAATCCGTTAAGCTTCGTTTTCGTCTATTTGCCCTTAGATATGGTCATCCAGTTGAAGCGATTGTTGTTCGTGCTAGAGATTTTAAAGTGATCACTCAAGGTGTAACTAAGCCTTTAAACGAAAAAAGACCATTCATAACCGATAATTTCGATTACGAATGGAAAGATGCAACTAATTATTAAACGAAAGTAGGAAAATAAAATGACAAAACAAGTAAATTTCAGACCAGAATTAAAGAAAGCTACATCAAAAGGAAATGGAAATACAGAAGTGTTATTAGTCGTCAGCAATGGCTCATTAGTCGGTAAAAAAGACGACTTAGATGCTTTGTTAGGTAAAACAGTATCTGTGACCATTCAGCCAGAAACAGTGGAATACAAGGTACCAGTAAACAAACAGACCAATAAACCGAATGTCGAATATGTTGTAAATAACGACGGGACAGTTGAAGTTCTAAAAGAAGAACAAACTTCTTTAGAAATGGGCGATGATGTGCAAGAAGTCGAAGAAGTTGCTGTGCAAGTATCGAAAGAAACTATTGACGAATTCATCAAGAAAGCAACGACTATCGAATGGCCTGAATCAGTAACAATCAACGTTCGTGGTGTGTTGCATCGAATCGATGAAGGGGAAGCGCTAGAAGAAATTGCGGCTGATCATGATGTTTCAGTTGAAAATCTAATCAACCAAGTTGAACTTGCACGCCAACATTTTGCACCGTTTGCAGATTCTTGGAGCAAAAACAAAGAGAACATCATTTTCCCTGAAAAGACAGTTGAAGATGATGAAGAAGAAATCGAAGAATAATCTCGTAGAAAGTGAGTGTTCATTTTGCTTGAGATTTATTATACGCCAACATCCGCAATAATTGCGGATGCATTGGCTAAAACATATGAAGTTGTTTCTTTAGAAACAGCTAGAAATATTGCCAAGAAATTTAAGGCTAGTTTAAAGCAGAAAACGGACCTTTATGTGATTGAGGGAATTTTGATTGATGCTGGTTATAAAAAAGAGCCAGTGAATTTGTAAGAAGGGAGTGAATAGAAAGTTTACAGTTAAACACTGAGATTTTTGAAATTAAGTACTACATGAAAAATATTATTTTTTTATCTTTTTATTTTTGGAGGTGTGTTTTTTTGACTTTGGAGTTATTGGCTTTTTTTGTTTCAATTGTTGTATTACTTTTCTGTTTGCTTGCGTTATCATTACGAAATCGTTAGGTGTAACTGTGTGTTTAAAAGTTGTATAATAATTTCTTTTGCCGATATAAGGAAATTTTCGAATTGCATATCTAATAAAGAATGTTACTTCCTTAGGCGGAAAAGATTCTATTGGTAAAAAACCATATATGGGTGTTAAAGAATTCGCTTTAAATATTCCTTGAGGCTCTTTAGGAAATGAAATGATGTAAGTCTTCATAAGATCAAAAAACCTAAACGTTGGTTTTTTTGCTTGAGGAGATACAGATAATTCTGTGAAAGCCTCTGTAATTTTTCCATCTATTTCGAAACCAAGATGGAAATATGCGATATCTCTAGGTGATGAATTAAAGAATTGATAATGAACTAAAATACCTGCTGGTAAATAACGGATGTTTCCCATGTCGTCTTCGTAGTATATCTGTCCTTCAGTTATACATGAATATGAATCTTTATTTGTATCCATAAATTGAATTAATGTAGGTCTGCTACTCAGATAGCCCATAATAGCAAAAAGGGCTGCTAAACCAGATATGATTGAAATTACAAGAGATATTATAGGTATCATATGACTCCTCCTTAAATTTGAAGATACAAAGAACATTATAGCAAATTTTTTTATCATAAAATAATTTTAGGGCAAAAAAATCATTAAAACATGTTTCTATTTATTATAAAAGTGTGAGGGTAATCACAAAAAATTATTCAAAAAAATTTTAAATAAGTAAAAACCATTCTAATTTGTGCTAAGAGATTAACTCTATTTATCAAGGGTGAAGAAAATAAAGAGATGTCAATAAAAGAACGTTGGAATTACTATTGGAGGGAACAGAATGAGTTATGAAATAACATATGACGAGAATGTCAGCAATAATGTGCAACAAAAAAATATTGTTGTTAATAGCAGGCACTTGTATAAAGTTTATCTTGAAAAAGAAGTCTATCGTAAAAATGGAGAGACAGGTATCGATTACACATTAGATATTAAATGTGATGAAACTGGCATCAATGTTCAAGCGGTGTTACCACACGAGGTCCTTTATGAATTAAATAAAATGATAGGCGACAGTCTGAAATTTTAGGAGGAACAGTGATGAATAAACAAGAATTGATTGAAGAGTTAGAATGCTTAGTAGTTTCTACAGATAGTGTTGATTATTTACAAGGCGCTAACTATGCTGTCGAAAAAGCAATTAGCTTGGCAGAACAACTAGACGAACCGAAAAAAGTCGTTGTGCCAGAGTACGTTGATCAATGGTTAAATTACTGCATCGGAGCAGAGATGACATTGATTGAAGCTTTAGAAACAAATAAAAACAAACTTGGTGTGGAAGTATATGCATTTGCTAAAAAAACATCTGATTGGCTTTTAGACAGTATGAACCAGCAAATTTTCGCAAAGATTTGGGCTGGAGATAGCTATGAAGTCAAAGGTGCAATGATCCATGAGTTAAAAATTAAACCAGAATATTTCAAAGCTGTTGAATCAGGCATGAAAAAGTTTGAGATTCGCAAAAACGATAGAGACTATAACCTTCATGACTTGCTAATCCTTCAAGAATATAAAAATGGAAAATTTACTGGAAATAAGTGTTCAGTGATAGTGACTTACATCACTGATTATGCACAAAAAGCTGATTTTGTCGTTTTAGGTATTGAATTGTTTGAGGGGGAATAAATGATCAAATTTAAAGAATTCAATACTCAACCTTACGATGTTCAAATTACTAGATTTTTTGAAGATTTAAACAGAAACAACCCAGATGATGTTTTTGAATATGTTGACTTGAAATGCGTTGATAGAAACTTAGTGATATTAGTTTACCGTCAAACTAATAGAAGAATACGCCAGCTCGGAAATGTACTTAAGGGAGGATAAACTCTGCTAAGTTATCCAGAAGTTTATATTATAGGAAGGCAAGTCGATGGCGTTTATGTTGAGTATTCAGAACCATATTATTCAAAAATAGAAGCTGAGCTTGATAAGCATCACTATGAAATGGGTCAATCAATGGCAGATGATGCTGGTTCTTTGAAAATTTTAAAGTATGGTAGACCGATTACAGCAAAAAAAACAGCCACGAATGGCTGTTTAAATCAATTGTACATTAGTTCATTGCACCTGTCGTTTGCTTGAACGAGGGTACTGAATTTTTCAATGTCAATATCTAATATCGATAAACATAGTTCAATGTTTCTTAGTTCTTTTAAATTTAATACGGCGTAAAAATGTGGAATCAAAAAATTGAGAGGAGTAACTTTTTGCGGTAGATTTGCTTTAATACGTGAAGAATACAGCCGATAGTTCAAGCTATAAACTTTGACGGGATAAAAATTAGTATTCATACGAACACCTACTTTCTGTCACTATTTAAGAGTAACACGAAATGTTAGTAATGTCGGTTACAAAATGTAAATATAAAGAAACCTTAACAAAAATATTTTAGATAGAGAAATATAAAAAAAGCCAGCCGACCACTGGCTGACTAAGAAGAATATTTTACCAGAAAAGTGGTAGCTTGTGATATGTGAGGTTACTTTGCCCCAAACATTGGTCACAATAAAAATATTTTATCATGAGTAAAGAAAGCTGCCAATAAAAAAAGCCGGATTCCTCCGACCGTGGGTAATATTCTCGACACGAATATTATACCATAAACGGGGGAATCAAAGGATGGTACTTTTTGACGTAAAGAAATATGAAACACCAGATGCAAAGGACGTAGATATGGAGCAAACTAAACATAACGTCAGTGTGTTCCTGTCTGCCTATCTTGCTGCTAGATGTCGTGTTGGCCAGCCGAGGGAACCAAAAGTAACAGCTTCATTCTCTTTGGTTCCGCCATCAACGGCCAATAACGTTTTCGAAGCCGAACAAATGTTAATCCAGAAAGAAGAAGCACAAGAAGAGTTTGATTATCTTCATAAGCTTTTTGTTAGAGGTTATTCTGCGATTCAGCATCCGCACAAACCAGATGTTACCGAGAGAAGAAAGAGAATCTTCTATGACCGTTATATCAACGGCAATCCGATCTATCTAGCAGCGCAACGAAACTGTATCAGTGAAGAATCAGTGAAACAAGAATCTAATATGATTATTGTTCAATTCGCTTCGGCACTGGAACTGGTTGCTTTTAAGTAGCCATTTATTACACTTTTTATACCTCTTTTATACACTTTATCTACACTTCATATACCTTCTAAACGAGTTATTATGATAGTGTCAAAAAAATAAGAAATGCGACACACTTAAACAAATACATTAACGGAACGATTGCCTACTTATTTTTTTGATTTGAGATTACAAGGAAGTAAAAAAATCTACTTTCTTCGTTTAGTCACTTGTGATCTCATTTAGATTTTATTAGAGATTAAAAAGGCCCTTGCTGACAAATAAGTCGGCAAGGGTAAATTCTAAAGATATTCTTTAAGGTGTTTGGAATCGCAAATAATATTGCTCCAAGCAGCAGTACCAGTCAATTTGGCTACGAAAAGACTATCATCAGAGTCCATTGTAGTTTTTAAATCATCTCTAATTTCAGGGCAAGTTTTATCGCTTTTAAAGAACCAGACAGATTTATTAATTTTTGCATATTTAGGATAAGTTTGGATTTTTTTAATAAGATCATCATAGTTTTTACCTGAATTATTAAGATCATAAGAAACTATAATACTGTCCATTTTTGGCTCACCACCTTGTAAATTATTTCAGCAATTGCTTACTGATAAATATAATTATACGCTTAATATTTACTTTTACAATAACTATTCGATATTTTTATGGATTATAGCTTAATCGGTAGAGCAGCGGTCTCCAAAACCGTTTGTATAGGTTCGAGTCCTATTGTTCCAGTAAGTGGCATAAGCCGCTTAAATAAAATAGATCGTCAATAAATGTTTGGACAAACAAATTGGCGCTACTACTTTTCACGAGGGCTGCATTTATATGCAGTCCTTTTCACATAATTTTATAAGGAGGTTGTTACATCTATGAGTAAAAAAGAACAGATTAAAAAACAGCAGGCACAGTTCTTAGAGATCATGAAGAAGGTTCGTGAGGAGAAAGATATAGATGCGCTTGCAGAATTGTTTATTGAAATCATTTCGGTATATGGGCTGAAGATGGATGAGACATCAGCATTACTTTATTACGTTCAGAAAGAAACACTTGAAGCAGATCACAATGCACAGTTCTTAAAAGAACGATTGAAACTTGATGTTAAGTCGCTAGGTATTGAAGGTGTGCTGCAAGTACAACGTGCGTTGGTTAACACTTACCTTTCTAATATTGCCAACAATGATTGATGTATCATCCAAACAAGCACGAGCAAAGTTCTATGGCTCATCAGAGTGGAGAAGATTAAGACAGCAATGTTTAGAGCGTGATCATTACGAATGCCAGTGGTGCAAACAAGAAGGTAAGTTAACAACCCAGTATGATTCTATTCTTGAAGTGGATCACATTAAAGAGTTGGAACATTATCCGCAACATGCCTTGAATATAGACAACCTAAGAACATTGTGCAAGGACTGTCATAATAAACGGCACGGTAGATTTAACTATAGAGAATCGAAAAGAAAAAGAAAGTGGGATGATGAATGGTGGTAGAGGACAGTTTCAAATCGTTTGATAAAGTAAGTTTTGATTTGTCGAATCAATCAGATGCAACTAGTTATTTCGTAACGATTCTTATTCCCGAGGGTTACTAAAACGAATTCGTTAGCGTTTGTAGTGAAAATAATCCACTGAAAGAACATTTCGGAGTTGTGGGAGAAACACAGCTTAAAACTAAAGAAAGTGGGGGATAACATACCCCCGTCGAAATATTTTGCCATAAAGTGGGGACTGCGGGAACCGGTGGATGGGGTCAACTGTCCAAATATAAGAGATAATTTTTTTACTAGGGGGGTGTAGGACATTAGGATAGCAGATTTGAAAAAACAATTATTAAAACAAATTGATGAAAATGATCAGATTGAACTTGAAAAAGTTGAAAGATATATTGATTTAGTAAAGCTTTATCGGAAAATGAATAGTTCAATAACTAAATTCGGAGCAATAGTTGAGGTGGAAAATGGTACGCAAAAATTTGTAAAACCTAATCCTGCAATCGCTGAAAAAGTGAAAATATCTCGAGCATTAATAACGCTTGGTAAAGATTTAAATTTGGATCCACTGGATCAAACGATTACCGCTCCAGATGATGATTATGATGAGAGTGATTTAACATGATACATCAAAAACACGTTGATTTTTATATTAATCAATTCAAAACTGGTCAGATTAAATTCAATCAGGAGCGGAAGGATTTAATTGAATATTTAGAGCGTGATGTACTCAGTCGTGACGATGTTTATTTTGATGATGAGATGATCGATAAATGTATCGCCTATGGAGAGAAATGGTTTTTTCCAATGCAGCCATTCCAAAAATTTTTAATTGCGTTTGTCTTTTTCTTTTTCAAGAAAAATGACCGTCGGGTGTATAGAAAGTTTCTTTGGATGTTTGGACGTGGGGGTGGCAAGAATGGTTTGCTATCTGTGGTTCTAAACTTTTTACAAACCGAGGTACATGGAATAATGGATTACAACATATCGATTGTTGCAAACTCAGAGGAGCAAGCTAAGACGTCATTTGAAGAAATTTACAATACAATCAAACGAAATAAAACGTTGCAGAAAGCTTTTGAATATGGAAAATCAGTTATCACAAGCAAGAAAACTGGCAGCAAACTTAAGTATCGAACGAGCAACGGAGAAACAAAAGATGGTTTGCGAGATGGCGCAGTAGCATTTGATGAAATTCATCGGTACGAATCGAATAAAGATGTAAAGGTCCATATTAGTGGTTTGGGCAAAAAACCAAATTCAAGGGAGTTTTATTCTGGAACTGACGGATATGTTCGAGAAGGGTTCTTGGATAGTATGAAAGAAAAAGCGAAAAGAGTGTTGAATGGTTCAGTCCGTTTCAATGCTCTTTTTCCATTCATTTGTAAACTTGATTCAGAAGATCAAGTGAATGATCCTGAAAACTGGGAACTTGCGAACCCGATGTTTCATAAACCGTTATCTAATTATGCTGAAGAACTGTATGAAACGATCATGGAAGAATATGAGGACTTAGAAGACGATCCAAGTAACAGGGAAGAATTCATGACTAAACGTATGAATTTACCTGTCACAGACTTAGAAAGATCGGTGGCTAGTCGTGAAGAAATTCTAGCGACCAACAGACCATTCCCAACTAACCTAATTGGAAAACAAGCCATTGGCGGTTTAGACTATGCCAGTCTGCGTGATTTCGCCGCCTGTGGACTTTTGTTTCGTGATGGGGATGATTATGTATTCAAGACCCATTCGTTCGTTAGAAAGCAATTTGTAGACATTTACTATGGATATTCTCGTAAGGCTTCTGAAACCACAAAAGAAAAATTTGCGCCGATACGTGAATGGGAAGAAAAAGGATTACTAACGGTCATAGATGGCCCCACAATTGATCCTAAAACAGTCGTTGGTTGGTTTGTTGAACAACGGGAAAAATATGGCATAACAAAAGTAGTAGCTGATAATTTTCGTATGGATCTTTTGCGCCCTTTGTTTTTGAAAGAAGGCTTCGAAATCGAAGTAATCAGGAATCCAACAGCTGCTGATAATTTGCTAGCACCTAGAATTGAAGATGCTTTTGCTAACAATCACATTATTTTTGGCGATAATCCGCTCATGCGTTGGTATACAAACAATGTACTTGTTAAGACCAATGGCGATGGTAATAAATCATATAAGAAGAAAGAAGAGGTAAGGCGTAAGACAGACGGATTCAAGGCTTTTGAATATTGTTTATGGCGTGTTGATGAAATCGTAAATTACAACTATGAAGATGCCTTTGACATATTGGATGAAATTGAGTTTTAGAAAAGAGCTAGGTGCTAGCCTAGCTCTAGTAAATTACTTTTTAGTCCATTTATTACCGGGCTTTTGAGTTGGGGGTAATCTATCACCAGAATCGATTTTAACTTCTCTTGGTTTTGATACTTCGCCACCTCTAGGACCGACTTCTTTATAAGTACCTGGTCTTTGGTTGTCTGTGCCAGGCGGTATTAATTTGTCTGCCATAGTGAGTATCCTCCTTGCTTTATTTCAGTTTATTACAACTGATAACTTTATTATATCACCTATGGTAATGCTTACAAATTAAATCTTAGAAAGGAAGTAATTATTATGTATAAACCGCAATATCTAAACATTGTTAGAACAACAAAATCAGCTTATGGCAACAATATTGCTTATTTCAAAAAGACATTTGTTGCTCATAACGGCTATAAGTGGGATGTACCAACGAAAAAAGAAAATAAATCGGGTCGTCATTTTTTAGGAAAAATAAAATAACGTGTAACTACAACAGAAAGGGGGTGAATGAGTGAGTTTATTCGATGTCTTCAAACTATCAGTAAAAAATGAAGCACCGTCCGACTGGCTTCCAGATTTTGTTGCAGGGGATGAATTAGCTACACGGTCATATTTAAAAATAATGGCTAAAAATACCGTTATAGATTTTGTTTCAAGGACTATGTCCACATTAGAAATAAAATTCAAAAGTACAGGAATGGAAGATTGGGACTATATATTAAACGTTCGGCCTAACTCGGATATGTCTGCTACCACATTTTGGCAAACCTTCTTCTTTCGCTTGTTAGATGAAAATGAAGTGTTGGTTATTTTAAAAGATGACCAACTTTTAATAGCTGATGACTATACAAGAGAACAAAAAACAATCACAGATGATTGCTTTAGCAACGTTTACGTTAAAGACCAAGTGTTTACAGAAAAATTTTACATGTCAGATGTTATTTATTTAAAGTACAACAGTAAAGAGCTTGATTCATTTACTAAGGGTTTATTTAATGACTATTCGGAATTGTTCGGACGAATACTAGAAATCTCCATGCGAAATAATCAGATTCGTGGTTCTGTTTCAATTGAAGCCACTGGATCAATGAATGAAGAAAAAGGAAAAGATGGCAAAACACGTTCGGAAAGATTACAAGAGTATGTAAATAAAATTTATCACGCTTTTAGCACTAAAGCAGTTGCTATAGTACCAAAAGTTAAAGGATTTGATTATGAAGAATATACGAACAAACAAGGTTCTTCTAATCAGTCTCTTGAGGAATTAAATAAAATGAAATCATCGTTAATTGATGATGTAGCCAACGCCATAGGGGTACCTACGGCGCTTATTTATGGTGAAAAATCAGAACTTGATTCCAATATCAAAGCTTTTAGAAAACTATGTATTATTCCTTTAATGAAAAAGCTGCAAGATGAATTAACTGCAAAAGTTCTTACACGCCAAGAGTATAAAAATGGCGAACGAATTAAAGTAACTAAAGTTTTACCTGTAAGTATTCTAGAAAATGCAACTCAAATTGACAAAATCGTCTCTAGTGGAACATTCCTAAGAGATGAAGTGAGGGAAGAAACGGATTATGATTCGTTGCCAGATGGAGAAGGTAAGAAGCTAATTATGACTAAAAATTATGCACTCGTGAAAGGGGGTGAGGAAGAGAATGACAAAGACTAGAAACGTGCCGTTTCAGTTTTCTAACGAGTTAGTTGAAGGTAAAAGAGTTTTAACTCTTTCGGGAAATATCAGAAAAAAATATTGGTCCGATGATGATGTTATTGATGCGAAAAGCATCAGGGAAACTTTAGATGGAGTGACAGACGATATTACCATTAAATTAAATAGCCCAGGTGGAGATGTGTTTGAAGGTGTTGAAATTTACAATTATTTAAAAGATCACCCCTCAAAAGTAACGGTAGAAGTTACTGGTGTAGCAGCTTCAGCAGCAACATTCATTTTGTCGGCAGCTGATGAAGCGATTATGAATGTAGGGACTTCAGTTATGATTCATGAAGCTTCGACTTTTACATGGGGAAATAAACAAGATATTCAAAAGACTTTGAATGCTTTGGAAACTATCGATGATTCCATTCTTTCAATTTATTCACAAAAAACAGGTCAAACAACAGATCAATTAGAAACATGGATGAAGGAAGAAAAATGGTTCACAGCTGAAGAAGCTGTAGAATATGGTTTTGCAACAGAAGTTAAGAAAAACACCGAAAAAAAATCAACTGATTCAAAGGAAAATATAGCTGAAATGGTGAAAAATGCTGTTGCGGAAGCTATGTCTTTAAACCAACAAGCTGTGAAGAATGAAGCAAAACAAGAATCAAAACCAAAACAAAAATCTTTAATAAATAGATTAACTAAAGGAGCATGATTATGACATTAACATTAAAAAACAAAACAGATGAAGCGAAGAAACAATTTAATGCAGTATCAACAAATGAAGAGGCGACATCAGAACAGGTAAATGCTGCTTTAGAAGCATATGTTACTGCTGTTGCAGAAGATGCAGGAAAGCAAGTACGAGCTGAATATGAAGAGCTGAAAAATGTAACAGATAACCGTGTGCTTGAAGCTCGCGGCATTCACACTTTAACTAATGAAGAAACAAAATTTTATAACGAAGTTGAAAAAGCGGGTGGATTTGATGAAGATTTAGTCTGGCCAGAAACAATTTTAGAACGTGTTTTTGAAGGTTTACAAGAAGAACGTCCATTGTTAAAAATTATTAATTTTACACCTTCAGTAGGTAAAACTAAAATTACTCGTTCTCGTCGTAAAGGTGTAGCGGTATGGGGGCCACTTCATAAAGATATTGAAGGGAAATTAGATGCACAATTTGGTGCAACAGAATTTAATCAATTGGCTTTAACAGCGTTTTTCTTAATTTCAAATGACACTTTAGAATTAGGTCCACGCTGGGTTGACCGATACGTTCGTTTATGTTTATCTGAAGCAATCGCAGAAGCATGGGAAAAAGCAATTATCAATGGGTCTGGTCATGATCAACCTATTGGACTAACAAAAGATATGAATGCGGCAATTGATCCGACAAATGGATATGCTGATAAAGAATCAGCAGGGATCTTAACTTTTAAAGATTCACAGACAATGGTTAAAGAATTCGCAATGTTATTGAAGAAAGCTTCTAAATATACCGATAAAGTCGGCGATGGAGAGGAAAAAACAAGAAAAGTTAAAGGGAATGTATACTTAATTGTTAATCCATTGAACTATTACGATATTGTTGCTCGTGTCACTACGCAAAATGCAAATGGCGTATTCGTTTCAAACTTACCATTTATTTCTGAAGACCATATCATTGAATCTTTAGAAGTAAAAGAGAATAAATTGATTGCTTTTGTTGGTGGAGAATATGATGCTACGCAATCACGTGCAGAAAAAGTCTATGTTTATAAAGAAACATTTGCAATGAAACGTGCAACATTATACGCTGCCGACTTATTGGGCAATGGTGAGCCAGCTGATAACGATGCAGCGCAAATTTATGATATTAAAATTGACGATGGAGAACCAGCAACAAAGTAAACACCCCTGTTGTTAATAAGATAAACCCAACAACAGATGGGGCAACTATCGATTTGAAATAGCACGGGGGGATTAGATGGAATCATATTTAAAGGAGTTCAAAGAAAGAAATCAAATCTTTCATTCGTCAGACGATGACTCTATAAAAGAACAATTAAATGATTCCTTTGAAGATATTCGAACGCTTATAGGAGATTTTGATCCAAAAGTATATCGAAAAGGAAAAGAACTTGTTTTTGAAAGAACTCGTTATGTAAGAAACGAAGCCTTAGAATATTTTTATCCCAACTTTCAGCAAAGCATTATGGATGCTTCCATCGATATTTCAGGAGGTGAAGGATTTGGCAATACACCCTAATTATAAACGTCCCAAAATAGGAGCTGGCGAATTAAAAACGCCAGTTTCTTTTTTTCAGTTTATTCCGGGAGAAGGACCTGAACCTGGCGAAATAGTAAAGAAAGAACTTCATTCATGTAAAGCGCAAATCTACAATCCGTCAATGAAAGATATGGAAATATTGAACGCAAAAGGAACTAAAGAGGGGCTGACAATTAAAATCCGTGATCCACACCAAGACTATATTCCAACAAACAAACATAAAGTTGTTATTGACGACTATAGAGCCTTACCAATAGGAAAAGAATGGGAAATCATAGATGTTTCACCGGATTTTGAAGATAACCGTTTTATCAAAATCGTTTTAGGGGCTACGTCATGAGCGAAGTTACAGGGTTAGAAGAAATTCTCAAAAATATGGAAGATAAACTAGGACAAGCACGAGTAAATAGAATTTCCAACAAAGCTTTAAAAAAACAAGGCGAAAGAAACAAGCAGATTGTTAAAAAATATATGGCTAGTTATATCGATTCAGGAAAAACACACGACTTAGTTATAAGTAGCGGTGTGAAAAGTAATCCAAAACGAGTTGAGACTGGCTGGGCTTCAAAGGAACGTGCGCCTATCGTCCATTTAAATGAGTTTGGTTATACACGCTATGGTACTTATGTGCGACCTCGTGGAATGGGAAAACTACAGGCTGCAGCTGATGAAATTCAAGCGAAAGCATTTGGAGAGATGAAGTCGAATATGGAGGAATTAGCTAAATGAAAGACATGATGATGGAAGTTTACAATCGATTAATTGATAATCCTCTGATTCGAGAAAAAACTAGTTTTATTAATGACAATGGTAAAACTGAATATCGCATTAAATTTTATGAAGTACCAGAAACTTTGGATACTACCAAACCTTTCATTGTCATTGATAACTTTCTTGGTCCACAAACTAACGCTTATTTTGCCAACAACAAAGCTTTATCAATTCGGTTTAATTATCAAATTAACGTTGAAAGCATGGATAGAATGACAACCAAGCAAATTTCTAAAGCAGTTGAAGAAACAATGAAACAAATTGGATTTGGCCGTCTTGATGGTGGCTTAGATCAGTACTTTAACGAAACAAAGCGTTTTGTGGATGCGAGACGTTACAGAAAAAATACACAAATTCACGACACCGACTACTAAGTTGGTGTCTATTTTTTAGGAGGAAAAAATATATGCAAACTTATGGATTTAGCAGAATCACTATTCAACAATTGGACAATGAATTAAAGCCAGTCGCTGGTAAGAAACATGTCATTGATGGCAAGCCAAAAGAAGGGGCCGCAGCAAGCTTTGAAATTACAGGACTAACCAAAGAACCGTCAAAAGTTTTCGGTTCAAACATTGCATATTACGTGGCACGTAAAGGGCACGGAGATATTGCAGCAAACTTAGGTATCTTAGATGTACCATCAGCCATTGAACATGAAATGTTAGGGCATAAAAAAGCTAGCGAGGAAAGCAAAGTTTATCATATCGGCGAGGATACAGAGCCACCTTACTACGCAGTATTAATCGAATCAGAAGATTTATATGGTGAAAAACTCGGCTTCGGCATGTATGCAGGCACATTCTCATTAGATGGTGTCAAAGGCGAAACATTAAATGATGACGACTTTACGCCAGAGCCTGGCGAATATGTTTATTCTGCTGTTTCTCGTCAAATTAACGGTAAAAAAGTTACTGTCGGTTTTGCAGATAATTCAGAAGCTCTAGCAGAATTGACAACAGAATTATTTGGTGAAGAAACACCAGCGCCGGAAAAGTAGCAAGCCCCACAGTGGGAGCTGTTACTCCCACCACAGATGGGGCCAATATTGAATTAAGTTAGGAGGACAAGAAATGCCGTTTATTCCACCAGAAAAATTTAGACTTTATAAAAAAGGTGAAACTAATCCTGTTGCAGAAAGTGTTTCGCCTTTAGCTATTACAGGAATTACCGCAAACACGGATGTTTTAGCGGGTGACTTTACTGTCACAGGCGTTGCCACCGTTGACGGTGTAGAAAAAGAATCTGATCATGTCGATGTACCAGCGTTTAAAACACTACCTATTGCAGTAACAGGAATTACCTTGGATAAGACTGAATTAGCTTTAAAAGTTGGTGAAACAGCAACTTTAACACCTACAATCATGCCAGAAAACGCAACAAACAAAGTATACAGTTTCAGTTCTGAAGATACAGCGATCGGAACAGTAACGCCTGTACAGGGAAAAGTAACAGGAGTTGCGGAAGGTGTTACAAAAATTGTTGGCACAACTGAGGACGGTAATTTTACAGCAGAATGCACTTTGACTGTATCAGCAGCAGAATAAAAATTTATTGATTAAGGACGACTTTAATTAGTCGTCCTTTTTTTGGAGGTTAAAAAATGGAACGCAAGATTGAACTTACTTTACGTATTGATGGCGAAGAAAAAACTTTTACACAGGACTTTGTGCCGTTTTCTAAGCGTACAGACTATATAAAAAAAGAAAATTCACTTAGAGAAGAAAAAACAAGCAAAGGATTAGAACCAACAGCTGACGAGTATTTAGAAATGCAAATTCAATTCGTCGCCGATTTATTCGATGAAAAGGAACTTACTAAAGAAGCAATCCTTAACGGTATGGATGCTTTAGACATTGACGAAATATGGGAAATTATCAGCTATCGAGTTCTAGGCCTGTCTAAGACAGATGTGGAAGAGTCAAAAAAGGAAGAGGCGGAGGAAATCTAAGTTGGTCTGAATTTTATGACCTGCAGATTGGTTTTGTCCGTGATGCAGTTACAGAACTTGGGTGGACGATTCGGGATTTCATGAATACTGATTGCTTGGATATTGATGAAATTTTATTGAAGGCACCAAAGAACAAGAAAACTAAAAAGAAAAAACAAGAGGTGCGACCATTAAGTGAATTAGTCAAGCGTGGTGGTGCATAAAGGGAAGGAGGTAACTAAATGAGTGGTGGAACACCGTTAGGGAACATGGTCATAAAGCTAGGCTTGGATAGTTCTGATTTCGGTCGTGGTGCAGCAAATGCTAAAAAAGAAGTTCGCTATTTAGCGAAAGAAATGCAAGCTAATGCAAAAATCGCTGATATGGCGGGCAATCAAATGGGCAAGCTTGGCACTCGTTTTGATGGCTTAACTAAAATCATTGGAGCACAAGAGAAACAAGTTGCTGCGCTGAAAAAGGCTTATGACGAATCTTTTGTAGATGGAAAAGCGACAGAATCCACCAAAAGGCTAGCAACTCAATTGCAAGATGCCAATGGAAAACTAGCAAATTATCGATCTCAATTAATTCAAACAGCTGGTCAGATGGCAGAAATGCAAGTCAAAACCACTGGTGCAACTGGTGCCATTTATAATGCCAGCGAAAAAATGATTTCTAGTGGGCAAAAAATGGAAAAAGTGGGCGGAGCCTTAACAAAAGGTATAACTTTGCCAATTCTCGCAGGAGCTGCAGCAGTAACAACGGCCGCTGTTAAATGGGAATCTGATTTTGCAGGTGTGAAAAAGACCAATGATGAAGTTGTTGATTCGACAGGTAAGGTTGTTTACTCATACAAAGATTTAGAAAATGGTCTTCGTGGACTAGCCAAAGAATTACCTTCAAGTCACACGGAAATTGCAAACGTTGCAGAAGCAGCAGGGCAGTTAGGGATCAAAACTAAAAATGTAGTTGGCTTCACCAAGACAATGATTGATTTAGGCGAGTCAACGAACATGAGTGCAGAAGAAGCAGCAACTGCTTTAGCTCGATTGGCCAACATTACAGGAATGCCACAAACAGAATTTGATAAGTTAGGTTCGGTTATTGTTGATTTGGGTAATAATTTTGCGACAACCGAATCAGAAATAACCGCAATGGGTTTACGTCTGGCAGGAGCTGGTCATCAGGTTGGCATGAGTGAAGCTCAAATCATGGGATTTGCGGCTGCATTGAGTTCTGTAGGGATTGAAGCAGAAGCGGGCGGTTCCGCATTTTCTAAAGTAATGGTTCAAATGCAACTTGCTGTTGAAAATGGAGCCAATGCATTTGCGGGACTAGAGAGCTTAAGTCAACAGACAGGCGTATCTATGGAGCAGGTTTCTAGCGCTGTCAGAAATGGTGGTAAAGAGTTAAAAAATACTGCTGGGGCAATGGGATTAACTAGTAAAGAGTTAAAAACAATGCATAAAGAAGCCACGGATGCATCAGGGAAATTAAATGATTTTGCAGAAGTAGCAGGAATGTCTGCCGAACAATTCTCTAAAGCGTTTAAAGAAGATGCTTCAGGTGCTATTATCAAATTTATTGAAGGCCTAGGGAAAACGAAGGAGCATGGACAATCTGCAATTGCTGTTTTAGATGATATGGGAATAACAGAAGTTCGTCTTCGTGATAGTCTCCTTCGTGCCGCTGGTGCCAGTGATGTATTTAAAAGCGCTGTAGATCGTGGAACGAAAGCTTGGGGTCAAAACACCGCTTTAACAGAAGAAGCAAACAAACGATACGAAACTACCGAATCTCAATTAAAGATGCTTAAAAATGAAGCGGTAGATGTTGGGATTACGTTTGGTGGTCCATTAGTAAAAGCATTACGAGATGTGCTTCAAGCAACTAAGCCAATGATTAAAACCGTAACGAACTTAGCGGAATCTTTCTCAAATGCTAATCCTAAAACACAGCAAACAATTGTTAAAATGATTGCATTAACTGCTGCAATGGGTCCTGCTATTAAGTTAACAGGCACTTTAACAAAGGGTGTAGGATTTTTAGGCAAAGGCTTTGTTGAAACAATGGCTGCTATGTCTAAAAAAAGAGCAATCGAAGATGTTACAAAAGCTTTTGCAGAAGGTAGTTCTGTTTCTATTGGATTCGGAAAAGACATTGCTTCTTCTGGTTCGGCATTAGGAGGATTGACTGCTAAAATCGGAGGAACCACTACACAAATTGGTTCATTGACTAAAGGGTTTAGTTTATTGAATCCTTGGGTGTTAGGTGCAACTGCAGCGATTGGGGCAGGTGTAGCAGTGTGGAAACTCTGGGGAGAAGAGGCATGGAATAGTTCCCAACGTGTTAAGCAATGGGGAACTGATGTCGGACGAGAAGTTGACAAAACCTTAAACGGGGTGCAAGACAAAACCAAAGCCGCAAATGGTCAGTTTGGCTTATTAAAAGATGGATTTAATCAATCAGATGCTTCTAAAATGGCAGAAAATTTTGAAGCAGCGGGTCAGTCTCTTGAAAAGTCTTTAAATAAAAAAGTAGATGGATTGAATCAATTATTAAAGCAGTTACCAGGAACCGCTACAGACTCAATGAAAGAAATCATTGAGAATGAGAAAAAACTAAATCAGTCTGCTGTGGAAGAAATCCAATCGAATAATAAGCAAATTCAAGAGATTAGACAAAGGGCTGCAAACGAAAATCGTCAATTGAGTGTTTCTGAAGCTCAAATGATTAGTGATTTATCAAAGAATACTGCGGAAGCTTACGTTAATACTCTGGATGTTTCGGCGGAACAAAAAAGAACTATTTTGAAATCAATGACTGGTGATGTAGCGAATGCTACGAAAGAAGAAGCAGAAATATGGTTAAAATCATTAGGAGAGCAAAGGAATGCATCACAGACTCATGCCGCTAAAATGAAAGAAGAGCAAAAAAAATGGTTGAAAGATTGGGGATATAACCTTGATGGTGAATTTGCTCAGAAGTATCTTGAAGAATGGGATAAAATAAACGAAACTACGACTGAAGGTTTTGATAACCAAATGGCCGCCATTGTTGAGAAATTCCCTGAACTAAAAGATAAAATTCATTTGGCTTCTGGACAAGTAATAAAAGAGAGCGGAAATGCTTCACAATACCTTATTGAAGATAACGAGAAATTATTGGAGAATGTTACCAAAACAACAAATAAAGTTGCTGAAAATGCTAAGAAGAACGCTGAACAACTTAAATATGTTGGTAATGAAGCAAGTGAATATGGGAAAATGTGGAATAATCTTGTTCTTGATCCAAAAACAGGCGAAGTCAAAACCAATGCACAAGAAGCAGTTAACGAAGCTGCAAATTCTGAAAAAGGATGGAACCAACTCCTATATGCTTCCAAACATGCCGACCTAAAAAGTAATGCTAAATTAATGATTGCCGAAGCAGCAATTGCTAACGGAAAATGGGACAGCATGACGTTTAAGGAACAACAAGCGCTTTTAGATACAAATGCCAAGAAGACTGTAACTCAGGCATTACAAGCCAACGGAAAATGGGACAAACTTAATTTTGAAGAGAAGAAGGCCATTCTGTATTCTAATACCCCTGAAAAAATGGCTGAAAATATGCTTAATCTTGGACTTTGGGAAGATTACAAGTTACATGACAAAGAAATTAAAGCTGATAACAAAGAGTTTTTAGAAGTGCTTAGTGATTCACAAGAAAAAATTGTCAATTGGTCTAATTTACCAGATGATGTTAAAAAATTTTATGCAGATAATCAAGATTTACTGACAAAAATTTATGGATCAGAACGAGCCTTTAATGCTTGGAAAAATTTACCAGATGAAAGCAAACTGCTTTTAGCAAATAACACGGATGTGCTACAAAAGATTCTTTCTTCAGAAACATATCTAACAAATTGGAATAACCTTCCAATAGACCAGAAAAAAATGCTTGCCAATAATGATGATTTACTAACAAAGGTAATGAAATCAGAAGAAAGTATGAATGCGTGGAATTCATTACCTGATCCAGTAAAAAAAATGCTTGGTAATAATGAAGATTTAAAAGCAAAAATAGCTGATGGAACATTAAGCGTGCAAACTTATGACCAAATAAAGCCACAATTAAAAAAATTACTCGGAGATGCTTCCAATGTATCAAATCAATCACAGGTAGGTATTCAAAACTTAAATGCATTTAACGCAAACAATCCAGCACAGAAAATACTACGTGGAGATTCTTCAAATGCACAAGCTGCAGCTCGACAAGGTGGCAATGCATTGAACACCTACAATGCCAATAATCCAGGGACGAAAAACTTGCGAGGAAATGCAGGTGGAGTTGTCGGTGCGGCTTCAAGTGGTAATAGTAGCTTAAATATTTTCGCAGCAAACAATCCAGTAGAAAAACTATTAAGGGCTAATGATCAAGCGAGTGGACCAGCATCTCAAGCGAAAAATGCAGTAAGTGACTTTAATTCTGGCCCTTCGGTAATTACCAAAACTTTGAACGTAGTAGCTAATTTAGGCGCTGGCGTAGCAAAAATTTTAGGGCTCGAAACAGGAACAAATAATCATATTGGTGGTCCGGCAATCGTCAATGACCAAAAAGGACGCACTTATAAAGAATTGGTGATTCCTAAAGGTGGCGTGCCTTTCATTCCAGAAGGTAGAAATGTATTCTTACCAGATTTACCAAAAGGATCAAAAGTAATCAAAGCTTCAGAAACAAAGAAACTAATTCCTCATTATGAAAACGGCGTGGGAGTTCCGAGAAACTCTTCAGTTGTTAAAAATCTAATTGCTGTTCAAGATTCACATGAATCAAATGATTTTAGCGAGCTTGCTTCTCTAATGCGTGAAATGGTTTCTTACTTGAAAGACGGAAATATTAAAAACATGGAAGTAACACAATATATCACAGGTGCTGACACAAAAACACCGAGAGAAACAGCGATTGAAACAAAACGCCAACTTCGTGACTTGGCTAGGGGGTTTAAATAGTGAAACTAGAATTAGTTTATACGAATCAAAATGGGGAGCAACTCGTTTTTAATGAGGAAGCTCCTTATTTTTTGCAAAATGTTGAAGGTCTAGAAGCGCCAGAAAATGTCGTGCTAGCAGAAGAAGTATTTGGAGAGGACGGTGCAAAAGTTGTTGGAATCCGTTTAAGCACTCGGAAACCATTGCTAGAAGGCACTTTAATTGGAAAAACAGAAGAAGAAATTTATCAGCTGCGCCGAGATATGATTCAAAAAATCGATCTAAAACAAACAGGTAAGCTAACACTTAAAGTCTATGACAAAGAGTATGAAACCGACGTTCTACCAATTCAAGCGCCTAGCTTCAAGCTGTATGAAGATAATCCTTATAAGGTTGACGAATGGAACTTATTTTCTTTACAGTTTGAAGCATTTGATTCTTATTTCCGTGATGTGTCGTTTTATAACTCACTGGTTCCTTTGGCAACATTGAAGCCAACGCTTATTTTTCCAATGGTTTTTGTTCAAGGCGAGAAGCATACGTTTGGTCGCTTTGAATCAGGGAATATTGAAAAGATTGTAAACAATGGAGATGTGCAGGTTGGAGCAGTTTTTCATATGAAATGTGTAACAACCGTGACTGATCCGCAGATTTACGATGTGACAAAACAAACCTTCTTTGGATTTAAAGGAACCTTTGAACCTGGAACAAGATTCGAACTTTCAACGGTACGTGGAAAGTTGTATGCGAAAAAAATTGTTAATGGTGTAGAAACTAATGCTGTTCCAGAACGTATGGAGGGTAGTAGTTTCTTTCGATTATCTAAAGGAGATAACTATTTACAACTAAAAGCGGCCAACAATTCTCAAAATGGAATTACATGTGAAATGCAATTTACACCATTAGTTAGCGGGGTGTAGCTATGGATTTTATGCCATTACCTTTTGTAGAGGTGTTTCGAAGAAAGTCTGGCTTTGATTATGAGTCAACGGCAGTTCTGGACATATGGAAATCAATGAGTGTCAAAGAAAATTTCAAGTCAGCCAATACTTTTGAAACGGTTGTTCTTTTAAAGTATATGCCAAAAGAATTAATGGACGAAGACACAGTGCTATTAATTAATAATTGCTTTTACTATATTGATTCTATTATTTGCGATGATTTGAGCAGTGGATTAATTACAATTTCTGGGAAGTCTCTTTTTGCAAAATCTGGTAAGAGAATTGTTTATCGAATTTACAATCAAACAAAAAGACCAGAGCTGATTTGCTACGATCACTTACGGAACGAAGTGGTCTCTCCGTCAGATGCTAAAAGAAAAATAAATTACTTATCTGTTGAACAACCGCCAGCAATTACTAATTCAAACATTAGTTATCAAAACAGTTATGGGAATGTTGAAGAAGAAATAGAGGGCCTGTGTGAAAGTTACAATTTTGGTTTTGACGAAATTCCTATCTCGAATGGGCGTATTGGCTCAACATCAAACGGCCAAGTTGGAACAAATATTCGTTTTAGAAAAAGTGAAGATGTTTCTAGTGTAGTTCAATTTAGTGCAGAGTTTGAAAATGTTACTAATGAATCATTAGAAAAGAACAACTATGATGAAGCGACTACAGCCCTTATTTATGGAGAAGGCGAAGGAAAAGCTCGTAAGCATACTCAAGTAAATAACAATTTGAGTGGCCTCGAACGAAAAGAAATATACGTCGATGCTCGTGACTTACAACAGACTGTTGATGATGTAAAAATGCCAGATGCACAATATATTGCCACATTGCAATCAAGAGGAAAAGAAAAATTAACTGAACAACCAAGAGTTTTGGCATTGAATGGGACTATCAATTTGAATGATAGTCTTTTTGTTTATGGTCGAGATTATAAATTGGGGGATCGTGTAAAACGTATTTCTTCTTTTGGCTATTCAGATACAGTGGTTCTAAATTCTGTAACTCAGACTTGGGATGAGAAAGGCTACCATATTGACGGCGAATTCGGTAACCAAAGTAAAACAATTATTGATGTAATCAAGAGAAAAGGAAAGTAGGTGGTTATTTTTGGCGGAATTAAGTTTATTTTATGATGCCGTTTTGCAAGATGATGGCACATACGATCGTGCTTATACATCGGCAGACTGGGCAAAATACTTTGAAAATATCTTTCGCAATGGCGTCATGATGTCAGTCGGTGAAGCATTAAGAGTGACTGCAGCTGATTCTGTTGGAATGAGAATTGTTGTAAAAGCAGGTTCAGCAAGCTTAAAAGGTTATCAATATATAAATACGTCTGCTTTTGCAGTACCTATTGACGTTGCTTCTTCAACACAAGATCGAACAGATTCAATTGTTGTTCGTCATGACTTGAACGCTAGACAAGCTTATGTAGCAGTCAAAAAAGGCAATGTCTCTGTAGAGCGCTCAACAGAAGTTTATGAAATCCAACTAGCAACGGTCAAAGTACCAAGGAACAGTTCGGCGATTACTGCAGATTTAATCACAGATAAGAGATCAGATGCAAAAGTTTGTGGTTATTCAACACCTTTTGCCAATGTTTCTGTATCAGGATTAGAAGCACAATATGAAGCAATGCTAAAAAAAATTGTAGAAACCAACAAGGCAAGTTATGAAAAAATCCTAAATGATTTTAAAAACTACGTTGCAAAAGCACAAACCGATATGGATTCTAATATTGAAGAGATAATCCGTACAGGAAATGGAAAAGTAAATGCTTTTGATGTTTTAATTCATGAATGGTTTGCAGCTTTAAAAAATGAGCTAGATGCAAATCAAGCATCAAATTTACAGAATCAAATCAATGAAATGAAAGCTACTGAAGATTTACCAGCTATAGAGCATAATTTACTCGGTTATCCCAATGTACAAGTTTTGTATTGGGAATACGGTATTGGCCTATCAGGATTAGCTAATGAGCCAACAGGTCTAGGCGGTAGCAATGTGAAAAAGATTCCTCACAGTGTAGAATATCTTGATTTATTCAGTTTCAAAGTAAAAGTGCCAATGAACTTTAAAATGGTAAATCCAACAGTAACCAAAATAGATAATAGAACTATTCGTTTTATTGAAGCATACAAAGTTATAGAAATTAGGTATTAAGGAGGAAAAGAATGTATACATTTAAAAAAGGTGATGCAGACTATCAAGTCATGCTGAACGAAAACTTTAGCGAAATAACGGATGCTTTAGAAAATGGCGCACTGGTTTCTAAGAAAACCGTTATTAAGGCACAGGACTGGGATGAAATTTTAGACAAAGGAATTTACACCGTCTTCGGTGCTTCTGGCGCAAATAGACCTTATTCGGGTGCAGCTTATGGTGCTTTAGTTGTTTATGCTGATAATACATTTGTAAGTCAAACGTATATGTATAAAGGTGAAACATACACCCGTAGCAGACAAGGGAGCCCTGCCACGTGGACACCATGGAATAAACTTCTTTCAGATAATGAAGAACAACCATTTGAAGTCTATTTTGGAAGAGCAGAGGATAGTAGTGATGTCAATACAGGTTTCCAGTATCCTATCGGCAGTATCGTTGCTACTGATAAATATCATAAACCAGAAGATTTACCATTTTCGATTAGCGCTGATAAAAAGAAATTAACTTTTACTAAAACAACAACGATTCATGTTAGTGGTTCAGCGAAGTTTCATGGAAACTCTTCTGGAACAGATTACGCTTATTTTAAAATATTTTGGGGCGCTTCTAATGATCACATGATTCAATACGGTACTCCGACAAACACAGCAATCAATGTGTCAACAACGATTGGGGGAGAAAAAACTCTAACAATCAAGGCTGGGGATTCACTAAGATTTGAATTAGAGAGTCGACCAAACAAAAGTTTATTTAGAACACAGATTGCTTCATTATCTATCAAAGAAGTGAAAAGTATCTAATATGTTTCAAGTAGACATAAGTGGGAGGTGAGTTAGTGGAAAAATATTTTAACCACCTATCAATTGCAGCAAGTATTGTAGGTGGTATTTGCGTTAGCTTTCTTGGGGGAATGGATCAGTTGCTAGATGTTTTGTTATTTTTGATGATTGTTGATTTTGTAACAGGTTGGCTTAAAGCAATCGCTACTAAATCACTATCAAGCAAAATAGGTATGTTGGGAATCGCCAAAAAAGTAATGATTTTATTTGTAGTGGCAGTTTCTGTGAAAGTTGAAAGTATAGTAGGGAATAATATTCCTATTAGGGAAATGGTGATTATTTTTTACATTGCAAATGAAGGCATTTCATTTTGCGAGAATGTATTGGAATTCATTCCTTTACCAGAAAAGTTAAAGGATTATTTTATTCAATTACGAAATAAAGACAAGAATTGAAGCGGCTTGTGTCGTTTCTTTTTTTGTTTAAAAAATAGGAAAGAGGTTTTTAAATGAAAAAGAAAATTTTAGCAGGAGCGCTTGTCGCTCTATTTTTTATGCCTGCAATCAATGTAGATGCTTACCAAGTAGAAACCCGCGGAAATATTAACGCAGGTTGGCCATCAACAGTTAATCGATACATCATTGCGCATGATACTGCAAATATGGACGCTGGTGTAGAAAACGAAGCCAATAACATGCTTAACAACTGGCAACGACAAGAAGCGTTTACGCAATATGTTGTAGGTGGAGGGGGCCGTGTGCTTCAGGTAGCGGAAAACGGTCGTATAGCTTGGGGAGCAGGAGATGCAAACCCTTATGCTTATGCACAAGTCGAATTAGCCAATACTTCAGATAAAGCTATGTTTAAGAAAGACTATGCAGCTTACGTTAACTTATTACGTGATTTAGCACGTCAAATTAATGTGACGTTTGATTTAGACGATCCGACAGGCTACGGCATAAAAACTCATTTGTGGGTGACAAACAATTTAGGTGGAAATCACACAGACCCTTATGGCTATTTGGCATCTTGGGGGATTAGTAAGGCACAGTTTGCACAAGATTTACAAACAGGACTTCCAGAAGATGGCTCGGATGTTATTGTAAACCCTGGCAAGCCGAACGCACCAAAATATAAAGTTGGGCAAAATATCCGATTCACTACTATATACAAAAATCCAGACGCACCAATTTCACAGCATATCAACGCAGATACACTGTGGACGCAAGTTGGAACCATTACGCAAAAACTAAGTGGCCGTAAAAACCTATATCGTGTTGAAAATAGCGGTAAACTTTTAGGTTATGCGAACGATGGCGATATTGCGGAGCTTTGGAAAAACAGTAAACCAGCACCAGCTAAAACATTCACTATTGGTGTAAATGAAGGCATTGTGTTGCGTACTGGATCATCTAGTTTGTATGCGCCAATTTACGGAGTATGGCCGAAGGGGTCTCAATTTAGATATGATTCGGTTCATGTGTCAGACGGCTATGTTTGGCTAGGTGGTTCTGATTCAAACGGAACTCGGATTTATATCCCAGTTGGTCCAAACGACGGCAACCCAACCAACACGTGGGGTACTGGGTATTAAAAGACTTGTCTTTCTTTAGTCCTTAGTTTAGAATAAACTTACACTTATTAAATTTCTCTTGAGTCGCCTTCCCCAAGGCGGCTCTTCTCTTAAAAAAGTATTGAAGTAATCTTTCCAACATGATATGCTTTTATCTAGCGATGATTGGGAGTGGATGGTGTTGAGTAATTTCAAATATGACGAGTTAAGCGTGAGCAATGGGAAAATTATATTAACAATAATATCAGGTGTTTCCTTAGCAGTTAATTCATTTACTGCAGTTAGTATTAGTGGTCTACTTATTTCATCAGCTACATATTATATTTCAAACGCCTTAGCTTTTTATTCGGTAGATCCAAAAAGTGAAGCAGGATTAAAGAGAAGAGCAAAAATATTAAATACTTATGCATGGCTGGGCACAGCTCTTTTTATTTGTTTTTTGATAAGCAACAGCTTAAAATGGGATATAGTAGAAAGTATATTGACATTTTTATCTAGGGTTGTAGTTTTTTGTAGTTCACCTATAGCGGGTTACTTTGCTTTAAAAGACGATGAAGATTATAAAGCGCCTTCTATAAAAGAAATGAAAAGACACACTGCTCTAAAAATTGAAAAAGATAATAAGAAAAAAAAGTTTGCAAATCGTGATCGGAATGTTAAAATGAACAGAGAGACAAAAGAATTTGTTTTAGAAAATGAAGATAAGAAGAGATAGAAGGGAGTAGATTTTGATGGAATTCTATGTAGTTTTATTTTTATCGATTTTAATCTATCTATTTGTTCTTACCAGAAAAACACATTTAATGTTCAAACAAGAGCGAATTAAATTAAATTATATTTTCTCTTTGTTAGTAATGTTTTTTATATTTAAAGTACATGTAAAGATTGCATGGGAAGGTAGAGATGATAAAAGGTTCATACTATTTGTCTGTAAACAATTATTGCTAAGATACGACTTAGCCTTAGTTATGTTAGTAGAAGTAGTTAAACACCAGCTTGAATTCGCTATCTCAGAAAATAAAGTTAAGCAAGAAACTAAAACAGATCGATGGTTTAAATCCAGAACATTTAGGAAAAAATATATTGATATCTTAGAAGATGAATGTTTTGCTTAGAGTATCATTGATATGTTACTTAATTTGTATTCGAAACGCTCTGCTTTAAAGGCAGAGCGTTTTTTCATGACCATGATCCTAGTCGGTTAGAGCAAACGGCTCATAACCGTTCGGTCACAGGTTCGAGTCCTGTATGGTCCATAGTAAAACACCTGCCTCTTTTTCTTACGAGAGGTGGGTGTTTTTTGTTATGTGAATATTTTTTTGTTGAAAAATAGAACAAACGTTCGTATAATGTTTCTGATAGGAGAGTGTATCAGATGGTGAGAAGAACTAAAAAAGAGTTTAAACCTTACAACGATTATGTTGACCGTCCTTTTGAATTAAAGTGGCCAACGGCGTTTCCGTTGGGCGAATTGACTGAAGCAATAAAGAGTACTGATGAATATCATGCTCGCAATATTGATAGACTGCCGCAGCAATCACAGCGACAAATAGAATATTTTTTAGATCGCTCTATTAAGCAAAATAAAGTTTTAGAAATCCAATTGAATTCGTTAGATGAATATGACCGAGTGAAACCACATGTTTTTGGTGTTTTCCGTGGGATGGCAGAATTCGATGTTGTGCTGATTGGTGAACAAGAAATCGATTTTTACGATATAAGACATATTCAGATTCATAATTTCACGAAATGGAGTGAAGAACATATACCTGCAGAAAATCCATTCGAGGAAGAACCAGAACACTGCGAAACAATAGATGAATTTGTGGACGAATATTTCGATGATAAATGGATAGAATAATTAAAAATGTAAAAGTTCTACTTCTCAATCATGGAAAGTAGAGCTTTTTTGTATGTAAAATATGCGAATAGTATTTGATGAAATAAAAATAGACTTTAAAATGATCAGAATGCAAAACCAGTGCAAAATATTTTGCATTTCTCTTCTTTTTTATCCTTTTCTTATAGAAATTAAAAGAGCTAAAACCTTTATTTTATAAGGTTTTAGCTCTTTTTTGTTTTTCTCTACTTTTCTAAAAATGGAGACGGCGGGAGTCGAACCCGCGTCCAAACATATTGCCACTTAAATCTCTACGTTCATAGACACTCATTTAAAGGTTCGCTTTACAGCGTGCCGAGTGACAGGCATTCTGTATTGCTAGTCTGGTAAGCTCCTCTAAATTTTACAGACGGAAAAATTTAGCGTATCCCACTTCGATTAGGACCCTGACCCGAGCACATGGGCGATGCCGGGAGGATCTTCGCTAGCTGGTTTTTAGGCAGCTAAAGCGAAAGAATTGTTTTCGTTTTTAGCAGTTATATTTAACTGTAACGTTTTAACGTAGCCGTAACCTACGAAACGCAATTCAAGCTCAACTATGCCTGTCGAATCCGTAACGCCCCCGAAATAACATAAGTATCCCTTGATACTTATCAAAGTATAGCATAAATTCCTTGTTTTTTCAAAGAGTAGGATAACACTCTGTTAGATATTCATAAAAAGAGGAAGGATGGACCGTAACTCAGTTCATCCTTCCTCTTTTTATGAAAGTGTGTGGGTATGTTTTGTAATCCATTGTTGCAAACGGATATTCAACCAAAAACCATAAATTCCTAAAGTAATTATAGTTAATAAAAGCCATTTAATCCAATGACCGAATAATTGCATAGCTGTACCGTCAAAATAAAGGCGTTTACCATCAATAACGGTATGCTTGATTTTCCAGTTGTACATCATACAAATTCCCCAAGGTGCGCAAATGCCTAATGTAAAGACAGTAATCAAGGTTGCTAAAATTGAAGTCCCGATATACGTGGCTAAATCACCGTCAAAATATGAATTTTTCATTCTTTTCCTTCTTATCTCATAACTTTTATTATAACAAGAATAAATGGCCTGGGAAACAAAATGAGGATGAAATAAGTATTTTTATTCATTATTGATGTGAAATATGTTATTTATGCAACTCAAACTTGGCAGCATTAGATATTTTGTAACAAATGTTATCTAATGTAACTACCATAATAAAACGTTTTCCTTAGGAAGTGAATTAGAAATTTAAAAAAAAGGCTACTTAAATGAGCATTAATATTGTACGAGACATATCTTTTTGCTATTGTCAACTTCTGAAAAAGACCACTAAGTGGAAAAAATAAGAGAAAAGAAGGGTGAATAATTTTTTATGACAAAAAGTGTAAAATTTTTAGTGTTACTGTTGGTAATGATTCTACCAATTGCGGGGGCGTTATTGATTGGTCCAATTTCGTTTGGCGCCGAATTGAGCAAAAGTTCAATCGTTGACAAAGTAGAATTAGATCACACTACTTTATATCAAGGAGAGATGACCTCAATTAAAGTATCTTTTAGTGACAAAGAAAATCAGAAAATAAAACCTGGCGATACTATTACTTTAACTTTACCAAATGCATTAGTTGGAATGACCGAGAACGATGGCTCACCACGAAAAATCAATTTAAATGGTTTAGGGGAAGTTTTTATCTATAAAGATCATGTTGTAGCAACATTTAATGAAAAAGTTGAATCTTTACATAATGTGAATGGGCATTTTTCTTTCGGGATTAAAACGCTTATCACCAATAGTTCGCAACCGAATGTGATAGAAACGGATTTCGGAACAGCAACGGCGACTCAACGTTTGACGATTGAAGGAGTGACCAACACAGAGACTGGCCAAATTGAGCGAGACTATCCGTTTTTTTATAAAGTAGGCGATTTGGCTGGAGAGTCAAATCAAGTACGTTGGTTTTTAAATGTGAACCTCAATAAATCCGATGTCACAGAAGATATTTCAATTGCGGATCGACAAGGAAGTGGTCAACAATTAAATAAAGAGAGTTTTACATTTGATATTGTGAATGACAAAGAAACTAAATATATTTCACTTGCCGAGTTTGAGCAACAAGGTTATGGCAAAATTGACTTCGTAACAGATAATGACTTTAATTTACGTTTTTATCGGGATAAAGCACGCTTTACTTCCTTTATCGTCCGTTACACTTCGACAATCACGGAAGCAGGCCAACATCAAGCAACATTTGAAAATAGTTATGACATCAATTATCAACTAAACAATCAAGACGCAACGAATGAAAAAAATACATCACAGGTTAAAAATGTTTTTGTAGAAGGCGAGGCAAGCGGCAATCAAAATGTGGAAATGCCAACAGAAGAAAGTCTAGACATTCCTTTAGAGACAATAGAAGAATGGGAACCAAAGATACCTACTTCGGAACAGGCAACAGAAACAACTGAAGAGAATGGCGCAACAGAAACCGCAGAAAGCAGCCAACCAGAAGTTCATGTCTCACCAACAGAAGAAGAAAATCCAGATGAAAGTGAAACGTTAGGTACAATTACACCAATTATTCCTGAAAAACCAAGCGTAACAACTGAAGAGAACGGCGCAACAGAAACTGCAGAAAGCAGCCAACCAGAAGTTCATGTCTCACCAGCGGAAGAAGAAAATCCAGATGAAAGTGAAACGTTAGGTACAATTTTACCAATCCTACCTGAAAAACCAAGTGTGACAACTGAAGAGAATGGCACAACGGAAACTGCAGAAAGCAGTCAACCAGAAGTCCATGTGTCGCCAACGGAAGAAGAAAATCCAGATGAAAGTGAAACACTAGGCACGATTGCACCAATCCTACCTGAAAAACCAAGCGTAACAACTGAAGAGAATGGTATAACGGAAACGGCAGAAAGCAGCCAGCCAGAAGTTCATGTCTCACCAACAAAAGAAATTACTACAACTGAGAAAAAACAGCCATCCACAGAAACAACTGTGGAGACAAATAAAAATGTTACATCAAAAAATCAACCACAAATACTAAACGCTCCATTAAATACATTGAAAAATGAAGGAAGCCCACAGTTGGCTCCCCAACTGCTTAGTGAACCAATTCAAAAATTAAATGAAGCAAACGGGCAACGAGAACTTCCCGAAACAGGCACAACAAAAACACCGTTTATGCTAATAGCAGGAATACTGGCAAGTACATTTGCCGTTTTAGGTGTAAGTTATCTACAAATCAGAAAGAATTAACAATAGAAAAGCCATCCAGCTTTCGCTGGGGGGCTTTTTTATTATCTGGAGATAAATTGCTGATAGGCGCCAATCAAAAACTATGCTACAGTAAGGTATGTACTGCTCGAAAAGGAGGGAGTAAATGACTAAAAAAATATGGTCGCACTTTCAGAAAAGCTTCACTTGGTACATTTTGATTGGTGTGATTGTTTCATTATGTAGTGCTTTAGCAATTTATTTTTTTCAACAGTTGTTAGATCATTATCAAAAAAGTTTCCAACTAGGGTTGTTAGTAGCGTATGGAACAACAATTATTTTAATTCCGCTATTGTCTTACTGTGAACAGAAACCGAAAGCTTACTTAACTAATGGCATCTATTTCTATTTGAAGAAATTAAGTTTAATAAAAATGAGCAAGATTTCCTATGAAGAATATCTAAAACTGGGAGCGGGAGCTTTACTACAAAAAGTAGAAGTTGGTGCAGCAGCTGGGAGAAATATCCACTTGAATTTTTATGGGCGCTTATTTCGAGAGCTAATTCCAGAGACGTTATTTAATTTGTTTTTCATAGCATTGATTGATAAAAAATTACTGCCAGCAATTCTAATTGGTTATGTGATTGTATTTATTTTAACCAAAACGCTTTTGAAAACGCTACAAAAAATGAAAGAAAAAACACTTATTTCTGAAGAAGCAATGAATGCTACTTTGATACGAGGGATGACAGAACTAGTAACTTTTAGAATTAATCGAAAATATAAAAAAGAGATTGAAAATTACGCGTTAATGGCAGAGGAAAATAGTCAAAATATAACAAAAATGACTATGATCCATGAATTTTTCTTTGGCTTTTTTGCCTTGTTAGTTGCACTTATCAAAGTAAGTATTGTCGTACTTAGTTTTACTAACGTCGTGACGCTAAGTTTAGGTGGACTTGTAGCGATAGTGATGTATATCGATCGAATTTATACGCCGATAGCCATATTTAATGTTTTATTTGTTCAATATAATTTGGATAAAGTAGCCTATCAGCGCTTGGAAGATTTTTATAAAAAAGAAGATGATCCTGACTTAATGGTTTCCGGCAAAGCGTTACCTGAAATTCAAACAATTTCATTAAAAGATGTATGTTTTAGCGTAGATAGTCAAACGATTATGTCCCAACAAAATCGACAATTTTCAATGAATAAAACCTATGGCTTGATTGGAAAAAGTGGGACAGGTAAATCTACCCTGATTAAATTGATTTTAGGATTATTGAAGCCGACAGAGGGGACAGTTTATGTGAATCAATTTCCTCTAACACAATTCAATTTGGAAGATTATTATGAAAAAGTTTTTTATTTATCGCAAGATGTGCCAATATTTCAAGGAACGTTGAAAGAAAATATTGTATTGAATCAAGAAATTTCTGATGAACAAGTAATTGAAGCTATGTATCGTTTTCAGTTGGGGGAACTTTATGAACGGTTACCGGAAGGTTTAAACACTATTGTGAGTGAAAAAGGAATGAATTTTTCTGGTGGCGAGAAACAACGGATTGCTTTCACACGCTTAGCATTTACACAAGCAGAGATCCTTATTTTAGATGAGGCGACTTCTGCATTGGACGAAAAGACCGAAGAAAAAGTGTTACAAGAAGTACAAAAATTTACCCACAATAAGTTGACTATTTTGGTTACTCATCGACCTAAAACCCTGCGATTTGTAGATGAAATTATTGATTTAAATGAGTGAACTTGTTAGCTCTTTGGCGCTTCTTTTGCTACACTTTTTATAAGAATTGAGAGAAAGGGGCAATTGTTGATGAATAATAATGAGCAAGAATTGGCGGAATTTTGGGATGAATTTGCAGAAGAATATGAAGAAATTCAACAAGAATCGCCATTTCCAATTGCTCGAGAATTACGTGATTTCTTGGTCCAAGAAGGCATTTTTCCGTGTCAGACATTTCTGGATATCGCAGGTGGGACAGGACGATACTTACCTTTTTTTCAAGAGCAAGTCACGGAGTATACGCTAGCCGATATTTCTCAGAGAATGTTGGAGATTGCGGAAGCAAAAGCACAAAGCAACGTTGTTTTTCTTCACCAAAGCCAAGAAAGACTGATTGAGACTGGGAAAAAATTTCAAGTCGTTTTTTCAGCGATGAACCCTGCTTTGGATACGCCTGAAAAAGTTAATGCATTGTGCCAATTAAGTGAGAAATGGTGTCTTATATTTCGGCTAGTGGAAGAGCAAGATTCGTTATTTTCTCTTTTTGAGCAAGAGAGCAACCCGCAGTTAAATTGGATGGCACAATACAAAGCATTTCTAAAAAAAGAACAGCGACCTTTTTTCACAAAAAAATTTTTCTTTGAAGCATCAGAAGCTATTTCAAAAGACTTTTTCCGCAGCTATTTTGAAGAACAATGGTCAGTTCCAATTTTAGAACAACGCGTACAAGAAATTTTTGGTTCTCATGAAATTAAGCAAAATCAGCGTACCATTATTTATGAATTAATTGTTATTCCATGTAAAAAAACAACCAGCGATGACTAATTATCGCTGGTTGTTTTTCGGTTATTTAATTGTGCGAAAGCTTTTTCTGGTATCTCTTTTTTATCAATTTTGACAGGAGATTGGATGATTCTTTTTTTACTAATGGTTGCTTCTATGTAAGCATTCGGTTCCAAAGGTTGAGGATTTTTGTCTGTCCGTTCGTAATCCATGACTTGCGTTTTTCCATTACTTTTAACAAAAGTTAGTCGATAGTGTAAAGAATATTGGCCATCTATGCTTTTTTGATTGTCATCTACTGTTTGTTTTCGTTCAGGAATTTCTAGAGGAACTTGTGCATAGGCTTTTTCACCCTTATATGTATCTGCATAATAACGATAGCCTGTATAACCACCAACAATAAATAAGCCAATAAATAAAATAGCGCCGATTTTTTTCATTTTTTCTCCTCCTAACAATTTACAAAAATAGCATAGCAAAAGAAGAAGGAGATGGAACATCGAAAAAACGAACAGTTGTCTTACAAAACTGTTCGTTTTTTTTGGTCTATTTAGCTTTCATCAGAGAGTAGAAAGGAATCATTTTTCTTACGATAACTAAAGAAAATAACAAAGTACAGTAGGCCTGTTAAAAGAGTGACGCCTAACGAATTTGTAAATAAGATGCCAATAAAGATGAGACCTAAAATGATTAAAGCAAGGAGATTAATACTTTTTTCAAAGAGAGACCCTCGTTTTAAAGAAAGAACAAACGCCGCAGCGCTAATTAAAATCCAAATTAGCAAGACAGTGTAAGAGAGAGAACCGGCTAAGTAACCAAATAATTCATCGCCAACAAAATAAGAAAGGATAACGCCCAGATATAAAACACTGGCGCAGAAGAAAACTGAACGTTGAGGTACTTGGTGCTTGTTTAAAACCGCAAGTTTACTCATGGGTCCTTTTTTATCTTTTAAGCGAAAATATAAAAGGCGAGAAGAGGCGTATACTCCAGAATTAATAGAAGAAAACAAGGCTAAAATAATCACAAAATTTACGATGTCAGCAGCAAAAGGAATATTCATTTTTTCAAAAACCATAACAAATGGACTCACCGTTGTGCCTGCTAAGGTATTCCAAGGGAAAATAATCAAAAGTAAGAATAATGGAATGATATAGAAGGAAATAATCCGTCCCATCACACCACGAATCGCTTTAGGAATGGCTTTTTTAGGATCATCTGCTTCACTGACAGTAATCGCGATTAATTCTGAACCGCCATAAGAATAAATAACTACTAATAAAGAATTAACTATACCTTTCATGCCATGTGGGGCGAAGCCACCATGATCGGTGATACTTTGTAAAGTAGGGAAGACACCACTGCCTAGCATTTGTTGTCCCACCAGATAAACACCAAAAATAATTAACAAAATGATGACACTAATTTTAGCAAACGCCAACCAATATTCTGTTTCTGCAAATAAACGAACCGAGTAAAGATTAATGAGCGTCGTTAAAATAGCTAAAATAAAAACAAAAAACCAAGCAGGAATATTAGGAAACCAAAGTTGTAAAAAGGAAGCTGCGGCAACCGCTTCTGCGATAATATTAATTGTCCACATGGAATAATAAACCCAATCAATAAAGTCAGCAGAATGTGCACCTAAAAATGGTCGAACTAAGCCAGACAAACCATGATGTGTGTCTCCGCCATCTAAAACAAGTTTTCCTAAACCACTCATGACGATGAAGAGAACAGCACCGCCAATTAGAAAGGCGATTAAAACAGAAGGACCGGCAATACCAATTGCTTCGCCACTTCCTTTAAAAAGACCTGCGCCAATCGCTCCCCCTAAGGCTAACATCGTAATGTGGCGCGAGCTTAATTGTTTTTTTAAGGTTGTTTGTTGTGTTTCACTCATAGGATTCTCCTTTAATTGAAAAAAAATAATATGAAAATAACTTTCTTTATTATATACAATTTTCTGACAATTACAACTATTCTGTCAATGAAAATGAAAAAATAAGTGAAAAATATTATGAAAATAAAAAAATTGAGCAATTTAAGTGATTAAAATCGCTCAATTTTTTTATTAATTTTTATTTTTTAATAGAGTCATAATTGTTAATGGAACAGTAATGACTACATAGCCGATGATACTAGCCACTACTAAATAAGCTATAGGACTCGAGAAATTAAATAAGTCCGTTAAAAGTATTGCGACAATCATTGAAATAGCATAACAAATGAATAATTGAATAAACCGCTTTGCAGACAAAAAATCACCTCTTCCTAATTAGTTAAAGTCTCTTTTCAATCATTTAGTATACACCTGAAAAGAAGAATAAACTATCATTAATTAAAAGAAAAAGTGAAACCACTAGCGGATTTTTTGTTCAGCTGATTATCTTAAGAATTAGAAAATGGGACATAAGTCATTTCGACTTATGTCCCATTTTTATTTATGACGTTGGCTTCGTGTAAATTGAGAAGTCTCGTCCTCTCTAGTGGTTGGTTGTTGTGTTCGTTGTACGGCTTGCTTTTCCGGCTCGCTCTTTTTTGCAACATCAGTCACAACATTTGGCTTCTGAGAAGGGGGAACGGTTGTTTTTTTGTTTAAAGTTGGCGTAGTTCTTTTTGTTTCTTTCTTTTGTTTCTTTTTATTATTTTTATCATTTCCAGTGACTGTCAAATAGATAATCAGAAAAATCATTAGGATCGTTGCAACAATTAATAGAATAAACATGTTAAATGAAATGAACATGCATGGCCCTCGTTTCTCGTTTTTTCTTAGTTTACCAAAATTTCAAAATTTCGTCACTCTTTTCTTCAGAAAAAACGAATTTCAAAGGGGTTAAAAGAAACTTTTATAAAAAAGCCTCCTTTTTTGTGTGAAAATGCACAAAATTTCTGGAATCGTTTGCTGTTAAAACCAGATACTGGTAAAATAATTATTGTATAAGAATCATTTTAAAAAACGATTTTTGTTACAAATAACGTATTTGTTGAAAAGGCACTGTGAAGTAGTTAGAGACGACAGCCAAGTGACTTTTAATGACAGCCGCCCAATTAATTTCATGGAGCCTTTTCGTAGAAAACGAGGAGGTTATTTTGCGTGAAAGTGAGTATATTTTCGACATGCGTGGTGGATCTACTTTTTCCAAATGTAGGGCAAGCAATGGTAGAGGTTTTGGAACGTTATGGCTGTGAGACGGTTTTACCAACAAGCCAAACGTGTTGTGGTCAGCCAACGTACAATAGTGGCTATGTGACAGAGAGCACGACAACGCTTAAGAATCAAATTGATAGTTTTGACGGTGCCGATTATGTGGTGGGACCTGCGGGGTCTTGTGTCGGCATGATGAAAGAATACCACAAATTTTTAGCAGATGATCCTATTTATGGACCAAAAGCACAACGTTTAGCTGAGCGAACTTACGAGTTTAGTCAGTTTCTTTATCGTGTCTTAGGGGTCAAAGATGTTGGCGCAACGTTACATGGGAAAGCCACTTATCATCGTTCTTGTCATATGACGCGAATTTTAAATGAACGAGAATCACCCTTTGTTTTGTTGGATCATGTGAAAGGATTAGAAATGATTCCTTTAGGACATCTTGAAAATTGTTGCGGATTTGGCGGAACGTTTTCAGTGAAAATGCCAGCTATTTCTGAACAAATGGTGACGGAAAAAATGAACGATGTGATTGATACAGGCGCAGAAATTTTAATTAGTGCGGATATGGGTTGCCTGATGAATATCGGGGGTAAATTCAATCGTGATGGGAAAAAGATTAAGATTATGCATATTGCAGAAGTCCTTAATCACGAAGTGGATGAAGCACGCATGGACCAACCGCAAATCATATCGGTAGGGTAAGGGGGAAGAACTGTGGGATTATCAACGAGCAATAAGCCGTTAAGTGAACGAATTGAAGAAAGTAAAAAAGATGTGTTTATGCAAAAGGCTGTCGCCAAAGCACAAGATGCCCAATGGGAGAAACGAGAAGGTGCGCGGGAAGTTTTAGGCAATTGGCCACAATGGCGTGAACTGGGAGAACAAATTCGCCAACATACAATTCAGTATCTGCCTGACTATTTAGAAGAGTTCAGTGATAACGTCGCCAAACGAGGTGGCAAAGTCTTTTTTGCTCAAACCGCCGAAGAGGCCAATGAATATGTGAAACAAGTGGTTCTAGAAAAAAAGGCGAAAAAAATTGTGAAATCTAAATCAATGGTGACGACCGAAGTCGATATAGATCCAATGTTATTGGGATTAGACGATGTTAGTGTGATGGAAACAGATTTGGCGGAATTCATTTTACAAATGGATGACTGGGATGAGCCGTCACATATTGTTTTCCCAAGTATTCATAAAAATCGCGAACAGATTCGTCAGGTTTTTGCGAAAAAATTAGGGTATCAAGGAGATAATGACCCGGTAAATTTGGCACGCTGTGCACGAGAAGTGATGCGCAAATTCTTTTTGGAAGCGGAGATTGGCATTACAGGTTGTAATTTCGCTATTGCGGATAGCGGCTTAATTAACTTAAATACAAATGAAGGAAATGCTGATTTGACCATCAGTATTCCTAAGACACAAATCGTGTTAATGGGGATGGAAAGAATCGTACCAACAATGCGTGAAGCAGAGGTTTTAGATAACCTTTTAGCCAGAAGTGCCGTTGGTCAAAATTTAACAACGTATGTGACGTTTGCCGGGCAAAAAAATGCGGATGAATCCGATGGTCCAGAAGAATTTCACGTGGTCATTTTGGATAACGGACGTTCAAAAGCGTTAGGAACAGCCTTTCAGCCAGTCTTACAGTGTATTCGTTGTGGGTCTTGTCTGAATGTTTGTCCGGTCTATCGCCATATTGGAGGGCACGGTTATGGCTCTATTTATCCAGGACCAATTGGTGCTGTGCTTTCTCCAATTTTAGGTGGATATAAACAGTTTGGGGAATTGCCTTATGCATCTAGTCTTTGTGGGGCATGTACGGAAACGTGTCCTGTGAAAATTCCATTGCACGAATTATTAATTGAACATCGTAAAGTGATGACCGATGATCTGAAAATGAAACATGGATTTGAAGATTTCCAAATGCGTATGGTAGGTAAAGCCACTGCTTCACCAGCAATGTTTAAAGCAGCCATGAAAGTCGATCATGCTGCAGCGGGCATTTTAAGTAAACAAAAAGACATTACTGTTGAAAACATGTATAATCATGGGGGCTACCTTGATAAAGGACCAGGGTTAGTAAAAGGTTGGACCGATGTTCGTGATTTGCCAAGACCACCAAAATCTTCAGAAAACTTCAGAAGTTGGTTCAAAAAACATCAAGAAGGTGAAAAAAATGACTAATGAAGCGATTCAAAATCGAGAACCTTTTTTACAAAATCTACGAGAAAAATTAGGCGTAGAAAAACAGCCTGTTTCGGCCCATCCATTTGAGCCAGTTAATCATTTACCAGAAGAACAGTTGGCAGATAAAACACCAGCAGAGCTATTAACGATTGTGAAAGAACGTGTGGAAACGATTCACACGAACTTAGTGGAAACCACACAAGAAAATTTACTGACGACGATTCAGCAAATTGTTGCTGAGTTTGGTGGGGGCAATCTTTTATTGCCAACAGATGCACGTTTTGAAGCCTATGGATTAGCTGATTTAGCTAAGTCATTAGAGGCTGTTTCTGTTAAGCAATGGCAACCTGGAAGTGAGCAACGAGAAGCGAATATTCAAACAGCTGCTCAGGCAAATATCGCGATTGCCTTTGCTGAGTTTTTACTAGCTGAATCAGGAACGATTGTGGTGGAGTCCAATGCGGGGCAAGGCAGAGCTTTACACTTTTTACCGAAGCATTACATTTCAATTATACCGTTTAGCAAACTCGTTCCACGTTCGACTCAGCCAGCAGCTTTTTATACAGAAAAAATAGAAAAAGGTGAAAAAATCGGCTCAGCGATTCACTTTATTTCAGGGCCTTCTAATTCAGGAGATATTGAAATGCAACTGGTTGTCGGGTTGCATGGTCCTTTAGAAGTTTGTTACGTGGTTGTGATGGATCGCTAAAACGCTAGAAGCATAATCAATTCAGCCCTTTTTAGAATTGATTATGCTTTTTTTATGAGCAGGATCAAAAAAGTAAGAATCAAATTTGAAAGAAATACGTTTTTTTTCTGACCATTTTGTAAAAAAAGCGTACATAAAAATTAATTGGGTGTTAAGCACTATAGGATTGATTTACTTTGTGGTAGAATATGAGACATAAGATAATAAGGTTTTTGGAGGAATGAGTTTGAAATCAAAAGAATTAATTAAAACAGTCGTCTTTTTTGCCTGTTTAGCTTTGGGTCTGTTTTTACTGAGACAATTTGTATTTACGCCTGTCGTAGTGAGAGGTCATTCAATGGATCCAACGTTAGCAGATGGTGAACGGGTAATTACGTTAAAAAACACAGAAATTAATCGTTTCGATATTATTACTTTCCCAGCGCCAGATGAACCAGATAAAAATTATATTAAACGTGTGATTGGTTTACCTGGAGATACAATTGCGTACAAGGATGATACGTTGTACATCAATGGAAAAGAAGTTGACGAACCCTATTTAGATGAATTTAAAAAAGCCTTAACAGATGGTCAACCTTTGACAGGCGATTTTTCATTAAAAGAAAAAGTACCAGCAGATAGCTACTTTGTTTTAGGTGATAATCGACGGAATTCAAAAGACGGTCGTGTCATTGGTTTTATTCATAAAAAAGATATTTTGGGTGAAGTGAAATTTGTGATGTGGCCATTCTCACGGTTTGGTCCAATACCAGAAGTGTCAAAACAATAAAAGAGACAATGAGTAAAAGAGAAGGACGGAAATGTGTAAAAACAAACACATGTTTCCGTCCTTCTTTTGTGGTAAAATAAAGGCAGTGCAAAGGAAAAGGATGTGAAACCATGAGTGTGCAGTTTATTAGAGGAACCGCCGTGGCAGACTTAGAAGCGCCACTTATACAGGCGACAAAACAATGGCTAGAGGAAGACGCACAGCATGAAGTATTCTATTTAGTCCCGAACCATATTAAGTTTGAGCAAGAAATTCAAGTCTTGCAAAAGTTACGTCAATTACAGACAACTACGTCTGATTCAATAACCAGTACCCGTCTGCAGGTTTTTAGTTTTTATCGTTTGGCTTGGTACTATTTACAACATACACCTTTTTACTCGGCAGATGTTTTATCTGATGCAGGTGCTGCGATGATTTTTCGCAAAATTTTAGTAGAAGCAGAAGAAGAGTTACAAATTTTTAGAGGTGAAATTAACAAGCCTGGCTTTATTCAGCAACTATTTCAGCTTTATCAAGAAATGCGCGAAGGCAATATTGAGATTGCGGAGCTTTATCCATTTTTAGAAAAACAAACGGAGAACCCTAAAGGACAAGATTTACAACTTAAGTTTCAAGATTTAACGTTAATTTTTACGCGATTCCAATTGCAAATGAGTCAGTATGGCTATGAATCAGCGGAGATTATTCAACATTTAAGCGAGTATTTACAAACGGTTGATTTGTCGAATGTTCAATTCGTTATTTCAGGCTATCAGCAGTTTACTGCCAGAGAATTAAAGTTGATTGAAGTGCTAATGGCGCAAGCAGGTTCTGTGAAAGTAGCCCTTTTATTGGACAAACAATATCCGCATGACTTACCTGATCCGCGGTCGTTATTTTATGAAGCGGGACAAACCTATCATCAGCTTTATCAACTAGCAAGACAGAAGCAAATCCCGATTCTTTCAGATTATGTGGAAAAGAAAGAGGTATTAATTACAAATCCAGATTTGCAAGGATTAAACGATTATTGGATTCAATCGCAAGAACACCTGCCTCCATTAAGCGCAGCTGACTGGAGGGGCGATGGCTTATTTCTGTGGCGTGCTGAAAACGTTAAAGAAGAATTAACACATGTTGCAACCGAAATTCGCCGTTTAGTGGTGGAAGAAGGGTATCGGTACAAAGAAATTCAGGTGTTGACTCGTGATTTAGATTGTTATGAAAATTTATTAGAACCGATTTTTGCGGAACACGAGATTCCTGTTTATGTCGACCGAGATATGGCTATGGATCGGCATCCTTTAGTCGAATGGATTGAATCTTTATTTGCTATTCATTCGTACAATTATCGTTATCGTGATGTGCTCCGTTTTTTGAGAACGGAATTATTTATGCCAATGAATCAACTCGCTACTTCTGAAGAAAGCTTGACTGATTGGTTAAACCAACGGAACGCTTGGCGCAGAAAAGTTGATATTACCGAAAATGTAGTCCTGGCATACGGCTATGAAGGTTATTATTGGTCACAAGAAAAAGATTGGGAATTTATTCGGTATGATTTTGAAGCGGAAGAGCAAGAAGATGTCGCTACGATGGAAGAAGAGTCAAATGCGATTCGTCAATCGCTTCAACGGCTGCTACCTAGTTACTTTCAAGCAATGATAAGTGCCAAAACTGGTTTGGAAGCAGCGACCGTCTTCTATCACTTTTTACTGCAAAGTGGTGTGGCAACACAATTAAAAATGTGGCGCTTACAAGCTATCGAAGCAGGTCAACTAGAAACAGCTCGTAACCATGAACAGACTTGGGATGCATTGATGTCGTTACTAGATGAATACGTCACTGTTTACGGAGAAAGTTCGTTTGATTTTACAACGTTTCAAGAAATATTTGTTAGTGGCTTGGAAGGTTTGCACTATAGTAAAGTGCCGACAGCGATTGACCAAGTACAAGTTCGCGCAATGGATTTAACTCGACCTGGCGCTGCCAAGGTTACTTTTGCTATTGGGATGACGGAAGAAATTTTTCCACAAAAGATTGAAAATAAAACACTATTGTCTGATGAAGAACGTCAGACAATCAATGATACTTTAACGGAAAACCAATATTTACGTGGGACAACCGGACGCAAAATTGCGCAAGAACCTTATGTTGCGTATCTCGTCTTTTCTTCAGCGCGAGAACGGTTATATTTAACCTATCCAAGTGTTAAAGACACCGCTCAAGAAGTCAAACCGTCTCCTTATTTTAAAAATATCCAAAAAGATTTAAACTTGCCCGTTTTTGAAAAAAATGAAACAACCATTTTCGATGATGAAACGACCAGTTTAGCCCATATTAGTACGTATCGGACGTTAATCGGTGAATTAACGCGTTTGAAAAGACAACGGAAAGAAACACAAGAAGGATTGTTGCCTTTCTGGTTAAATATGGAAAAAGCGCTAATGAACCAATCAATTGCGCCGCTAGCCAAGCAAGTTTTCGAAAGTTTAACGCATCAAAATATTCCTGAAAAGATTGATGAGGTCTTAGCAGAACCTTTATATGGTAAAGATATTTATACGTCCGTTTCTCGGATGGAGAGTTTTTATCGCTGTCAGTATCAATACTTTTCTCGCTATGGCTTACGTTTGAAAGAAAGAGATGTCTTTGGGCTTTCGCCAGCAGCTACAGGGGAATTTTTCCATGAAGCATTGGATCAGTTCTTTAAATTATTGATTATGAATCAACGGAACTTATCTGAATTAACCGATCAGGAAGTCAATTTATTGGCGGAGGAAGTGCTAAATAGTATTTTAGGGGATGCGCGTTTTTCTGTATTAACGACCTCTAGTCGCATGAACTATATTCGCTATCAATTGAGTCAAACAATTAAAAAAGTCAGTTGGGCGCTGAAACGTCAAAGCCAACGAAGTGGCATGACGACTGTTCAAACAGAAGTGTTATTTGGCCAAATTGCCGCTAAAAAAGGAATTTCTGGTTTGGAATTACCATTAAAAAATCAAGGGAAAATTCATGTTCGGGGGAAAATCGACCGGATTGATCAATTGGTTACACCCGAATCAACCTATTTAGGTGTGATTGATTATAAATCGAGTCACCGTAAATTTAATATGACAGAAGCGTATTACGGCTTAGCCATGCAAATGCTGACGTACTTGGATGTGGCTTTAATGGATGCTGTGCAATTAGTTGGTCAAGAAGCTAAACCTGCTGGCTCACTTTATCTGCATGTACACAATCCTACATTATCTTATGAAGGCAAAGACGACATTGAACAACAAATGCTTAAAAAATATCAGTTTGATGGTCTTTTGATGAAAGACCCAGATTTATTGGATCATTTAGATACGAGTCTGCAAGCTAAACAAAGTTCGTTGCTGTTTCCGATTGAAGAATCCGCCAAAGAACAAATTAAACCTGGTCGTCGCCAAGAAGATAAATTTGTGACAGAACCAGAATTAGGCGCGTTGCTTTCCCATAACCGAAATAAATTTATTGAAGCGGGGAATCAAATTATTGGCGGCGAAGTTCAACTTAATCCCGCTTATCAAGGCAAGGAACGGATTGCTTGTCGCTATTGTCCGTTTCGAAGTGTCTGTGATTTTGATGTGATGTTAAAAGAAAATAATTATCATCGTATTGAGAATTTATCCAAAGAGGAAATTATGGCGCGCTTGTTAAACAAAGATGAGGAAGGAGCAACCGAAGATGAGTAAAACAATTCCACTACGTCCAGCCAATGAGCAATTCACCGACAGTCAATGGCAAGCGGTGTTTGATGGCGATGAAAATATCTTAGTTTCTGCTTCGGCTGGCTCAGGAAAAACCACTGTTTTAGTCCGCCGTGTCATTGAAAAAGTCAAAAGCGGCGTCGATATCGATCGTCTCTTGATTGTGACGTACACTGAAGCCGCCGCCCGTGAGATGAAAGAACGTATCCAAGTGGCTTTACAAAAGGCAATGAATGAAGAACAAGATCCAGAAAAAAGACGGCATTTTTCTCGTCAAATTGCTCTTTTGCCAACAGCCAATATCAGCACGTTACATGCCTTTTGTTTAACTGTTATTCGTCGTTTTTATTATTTAATTGACATAGATCCAGTTTTTCGGATGTTAACAGATGAAACAGAAACATTGTTATTAAAAGAAGATGTTTGGGATGCATTACGTGAACAATTTTATGCGGAAAATCAAGAAGCGTTTTACCAATTAACAGCGAATTTTTCCAATGACCGTAGTGATGACGGACTCACTAACTTAATTTTTTCTTTTTATGAATTTGCCAAAGCCAATCCTGATCCAGAGGCGTGGATTAATGGCTTAACACAAGCCTACGAAGTAGGGGATCAGCTAGGCGAATCAACGTTATTTCAGACGTATTTAAAACCGCTAGCCGTTGAGACGTTACAACGAACTCTTCAGCGTTACGAAGAAATGGTGACCTTAACAGAGGGCGAAGAGAAACTTCAAAAGATTTGGTATTTAGCTCAAAATGAAAAGGAACAAACAAAACAATTTTTACAATTTTTAGAGAGAAATGATTTAGAAAGCGCCTATAATTTGACTGAATTGTTAAGCTTTGACCGCTACCCAACGGTTCGTGCCGAAGAGTTGAAACCAACCGCGGAACAAGCCAAACAGTTACGAGAACAAAATAAAAAAGCGTTAAATGATTTGAAAAAGCAACTGTTTACACTTTCTCCAGATGCCATGAAACAAGTCTTGAAAGAGGCCACGCCCATTGTTCAAGAAATGGCTCACGTGGGGAAACAATTTATGGAGGCCTATGGCGCAGAAAAACGGCTTAAAAATTTAGTGGATTTTAACGATTTAGAACATTATACGTTAGCTATTTTAGCGAAAAATCAGGCAGATGGCTGGCAAGCATCAGAAGCCTCTCTTTACTATCGCGAAAAATTTGATGAAGTGTTAGTCGATGAATACCAAGATATCAATCAATTACAAGAATCTATTTTGTATTGGTTGCGCCGTCCGCTTAGCACAGAAGGAAACCTTTTTATGGTAGGGGATGTGAAACAGTCTATTTATTCTTTCCGCTTGGCAGATCCTACATTGTTTATTGAAAAATACAATCAGTATGGGCAAGGCGAAGAGGGCAAACGAATTATTCTAGCTGAAAATTTTCGTTCCCGCAAAGACGTTTTAGACTTTACGAATTTAGTATTTAGTCAATTAATGGATGAGCGAGTGGGCCAAATTGCTTACGATGAGTCAGCTGCTTTGGTTCATGGTTTTGATCAATTTTCGGAGGCGGCTGATTATTCAACTGAATTGCTAATTTATGAAAAAAAAGCAACAGAATCAGTTGAATTTCCAGAATTACAATCCCCTGAGTTGTTGATTGAAGATAAGACAGAAGGGGAACTTTACGTTACTGCTTTGAAAATTCGTGAATTAATTGACCAAAATTTCTTGATTTATGATAAAAAGCTGAAAACGGATCGACCGATTACTTATCAAGATATTGTCTTATTAACGCCTACGAAGAAAAATAATTTAACTATTTTAGATGTTTTTAAATCATTAGAAATTCCAGTTCAAGTCAATGATGCTCAAAATTATTTCCAAGCAACGGAAATTCGTACAATGATTGCCTTGCTTCAATTGATTGATAATCCTTATCAAGACATTCCTTTGGCAGCTGTGTTACGTTCACCAATTGTTGGATTAAAAGAAAACGAATTAGTGCTTATTCGTTTGGCTAATAAGGAAACCAGTTACTACGAAGCATTTTTAACGTTTAATCAAAAGATGGAACCAACCATGGAGGAAGCAGTTGTTCAGGAAAAAACTATACGTTTTGCTGAATCATTAGAAAAATGGCGGGAACAGGCTCGACGCAACCAGATTAGCACCTTGCTGTGGACGATTTATCGGGAAACGGCCTATCTTGATTATGTTGGCGGGTTGCCTGTTGGCAAACAACGCCAAGCCAATTTATATGCGTTGGTCGATCGGGCCGCGGCGTATGAAAAAACAACCTTCCGCGGATTATTTCAATTTGTTCGCTTCATCGAAAAAATGCAAGAAAAAGACAAAGATTTAGCGGAACCAGTCGTTTTAAGTGAAGAGAATGCCGTACGCGTCATGACGATTCACGCTAGTAAAGGGTTAGAATTTCCGGTGGTATTCGTTTTAGATATGACCAAAGAATTTAATGTCAGTGATTTGAATGAACGCTATATCTTTGAAGAAAATTTAGGGGTAGGCATTCGTTATTTACAACCTGAAGAACGAGTTATGTACGATACTTTACCATTTTTGGCGATTAAACAAGTACGATTGAGAAAATTACTATCTGAAGAAATGCGGAAGCTATATGTGGCGTTGACACGTGCAGAACAGAAACTTTTTCTGGTGGGCTCCTATAAAGACCAAGCGGCGATGTGGAAAGAGTGGCTGAAAGTTGGCGATGTAGAAACACTGGTGCTACCAGCTGAAAATCGCTTGCAAAGTAAAAGTAGTTTAATGAATTGGGTTGGGATGACATTGGTACGCCATCAAAAAGCCGATGAATATCAGCAAGAAGTAGTAGTAAGTAACGTTCCGCAAGTCAAAAAGCACCCAGCTAACTTTCATATTCAGTGGTTCAACGAAGAACAACTACGAGCAGCCATTCAGCAATTACAATTGCCAGAAAGACAAGCAGAGGATTTAGCCGAAAAAGCGCAATTATCTGCTGACAAAATCAATCGTGGTCTTGCACGGTTAAGTTTCAATTATCCGTTTGAAGTGGCTACTCGGACCACCAGTTATCAGTCTGTTTCTGAAATCAAGCGAGTATTTGATGACCCCGATAACAAAGAAATTGGTAAAATTGAGGTTCGGGAAGACAATACTATTCAAGCGCAACCGTTGATTGTCAATCGAATGATTGAAGGAGATTTAAGTAAGCCTAAATTTTTAGATACGGTTCAAGCGCCCTCAGCAGCTGAAATTGGGACAGCAACCCATTATTTATTACAACTAATTGATTTAAGTAAGCAACCTTCTTACGAGGAAGTGCGAGCTGTTCAAGAACGCTTAGTGGAAAATAAATTGATTTTACCAGCAATTGCTGAAAAAATGAATCTGGAACAAATCGTGGCCTTCTTTGATACCGCCTTAGGAAAACAATTGATTCAACACCATCAAACCGTTAGAAGGGAACAACCTTTTTCTATGCTGATTGAAGCAGAAGAGCTCATTCAAAATTATCCAGAAACGACACAAGATGATTTATTAATTCATGGGATTATTGATGGCTATATCGAATTAGACAATCAATGCATTTTGTATGACTATAAAACCGATCATGTAAAAGGCACCTCTCCCCAAGCGATTTCTGAAATTGTCGAACGGTATCGCGGACAGATGAATCTTTATCGTAGAGCGCTACAAGAGGCAACGCATAAAGAGGTGTCGCACGTCTATTTAATTTTATTAAATGGAGGAGTAATTATTGACATGCAGACAGGAAATGTTGTAGATTTTATAAAGTAGAAAAAATTAGAAGCAGAAACACTTACATTTTGTAAGGAATGTGCTATACTCATTGAAGAGGTGAGGAAGATGGAAAAAGTAAAAACAGAATCGTTTGTACTTTGTCCCAAATTTGAAAAATCATTTTCAATACTTGGTAAAAAATGGAATGGTTTAATTATTGATGTTTTATTAGAACGAGGTCCTCAACGTTTTGGCGAATTAAAAGAAAAAATTCCAATGTTAAGTGATCGTGTCTTAGTAGAGCGATTGAAGGAACTAGAAGCTGAAGGAATTATCACCAAAGCTGTTCGTTGCGGTGAAGGAAATCGCTTAGAATATTTCCTAACCGAAAAAGGCGAAGACTTGCAATTAGCAATGGAACAAATTCAACATTGGGCAGAAAAATGGGTAAAAGACGAAGAATGCAGTTGACCGCAAGCAAAACTTCTTGTAAACTAAACGTAATTAAATAACTAAAAAAACAGTGATGGAAACAAGTAGTTTGAATTGACGTGTTTTAGGGAGAGTCAGCCAGAGACTGGAAGCTGATTTACACAGTCACCAAGCGAAATTCACTTCCTGAGTTTGTTTGTTTTCAAGAAGAAAGCAAACCGGTAATTGCCGTTAAATGAAATGAGTGCATGACAACAATTTGTTATGAATTAGGATGGTAACACGATAGCTCGTTCCTTTGAAAGGAATGGGTTATCGTTTTTTTTAGTTTAAATAAAAGATAGAGGGGAACGCATAATGACATTACAAGCGCAATTAGAAGCTCTTAGAGACAATACGCTCAAAGAAATCGCACAAGTTGCTACTTTAAAAGAATTAAACCAAATTCGCGTAGAAACATTAGGGAAAAAAGGGCCAATCACCGAAGTATTAAGAGGCATGAAAAACCTTTCACCAGAAGAACGACCAGTGGTGGGGGGCTTTGCAAATGAAATTCGTGATTTATTAACAGAAGCAATTGAAGCGCGCAAAGTTGTTTTAGAAAACGAAGCATTAAATGCGGCACTAAAAGAAGAAAGTTTAGATGTAACTTTACCTGGAAAACAAATGCCTCAAGGCACACGTCATATTTTGACACAAGTTATGGAAGAGATTGAAGATATTTTCTTAGGCATGGGTTATCAAGTAGTGGAAGGATACGAAGTAGAATCCGATCATTATAATTTCGAACGCATGAATCTACCAAAAGATCATCCGGCACGCGACATGCAAGATACGTTTTATATTTCAGATGAGATGTTAATTCGTACGCATACTTCACCAGTTCAAGCTCGAACAATGGAAAAACACGATTTTTCAAAAGGTGCATTACGAATGATTTCTCCTGGGAAAGTATTCCGTCGTGATACAGATGATGCGACACATAGTCACCAATTCCATCAGATTGAAGGCCTTGTTGTCGATAAAAATGTCACAATGGGTGATTTAAAAGGGACGTTAGAAGTCATGATGAAAAAAATGTTTGGTGAAGATCGTAAAATTCGTTTACGTCCTAGCTATTTCCCTTTTACAGAACCTTCAGTCGAAGTAGATGTTAGCTGTTTTAAATGTGGCGGGGCAGGTTGTAACGTCTGCAAACATACAGGTTGGATTGAAATTTTAGGTGCGGGGATGGTTCATCCAGATGTGTTACAAATGTCAGGGATTGATCCAACAGAGTACTCAGGCTTTGCCTTTGGCTTAGGACCAGATCGCGTTGCTATGTTACGTTACGGTGTAAATGATATCCGTAATTTTTATCAAAATGATTTACGTTTCTTAAATCAATTCAAGGTAAAGGAGTAGTTGAAAAATGTTAGTTTCTTATAAATGGTTAAATGAATATGTTAATCTTTCAAACGTTACTCCGCAAGAATTAGCGGACAAAATGTCTGTGACAGGTATCGAAGTTGAGGGCGTTGCTGTACCTGAAGAAGGATTAAAGAAAATTGTTGTCGGTGAAGTAAAAGAATGTGTTCCTCATCCAAACTCTGACCACTTATCAATTTGCCAAGTAGACATCGGTGAAGAAGAATTGTCACAAATTGTTTGTGGAGCACCAAATGTAAAAGCCGGAATTAAAGTCATCGTAGCATTACCTGGTTCAAGAATTGCAGGAAATCAAAAAATTAAAAAAGGCAAAATGCGTGGCGAAGTCTCTAACGGAATGATTTGTTCGTTAGAAGAGCTAGGATATTCAGATAATGTCGTACCAAAAGCCTATGCTGAAGGGATTTATTATTTACCTCAAGAAGCAGTGAATGGGACACCTGTTTTCCCTTATTTAGACATGGATGATGCGATTATTGAATTATCAATTACACCAAACCGTGCAGATGCACTAAGTATGAGAGGGGTAGCCTATGAAGTTGGCGCAATTTATCGTCAAACACCTCAGTTTAATGATCCCGAACTCAAAGAAGATGCTTCAGATAACGTGGAAAATTACGTAACAGTGACTGTTGAAGATTCACAAGATGCGCCAGCGTATCAAATTCGTGTTATTAAAGATGTGACGATTGCAGAAAGTCCTCAGTGGTTGCAAAACCGATTGATGAATGAAGGAATCCGTCCGATTAACAATGTGGTGGACGTGACAAATTATATTTTATTATTATTTGGTCAACCATTGCATGCATTTGATTACCAAAAATTAGATAGCAAAGAAATCTTGGTTCGTCGAGCAACAGCAGCAGAAGAACTAATTACATTAGATGGTGAAACACGTCAATTAACAGAAGAAAATATCGTCATTACGAATGGAAAAACGCCTGTCGGCTTAGCCGGTGTAATGGGTGGGGCTAATTCTGAAATCAGTCAAGAAACAACAACTGTGGCTTTAGAAGCGGCATTGTTCAATCCATTGTCTATTCGCAAAACGTCTAAACAATTCAATTTACGGAGTGAATCTTCAAGTAGATTTGAAAAAGGCATCAACCAAGCGACAGTGGGGCTAGCTTGTGATGTGGCAGCCGCGATGATTGCAGAGTTAGCCAACGGAACAGTGGTCTCAGGCACTGCAGTTGGTTCTGAAGTGGCCGTTAAAGAAGCGCAGGTAGCTGTGACTTTAGAGCGAATCAACCAATATTTAGGCACTGCATTAGATGAAGCAACGGTGAATGAAATTTTTGAAGCACTCGGTTTTGCTTATGAAGTAAATCAAGGCGCATATGAAATTACGATTCCACCAAGACGTTGGGATATTGCGATTGAAGCAGATATTATTGAAGAAGTGGCGCGCATTTATGGATATGATCATTTACCTTCAACATTGCCAAGTGGAGAAACAGTTGCTGGAAGTCTAACCAAAGCACAACATGTTACGCGCCAATTAAAGAGCTTACTGGAAGGTCATGGTACGAGTGAAGCCATCAGCTATGCATTGACAACAGAAGAAAAATCCCGTCAATTTATGATGAAAGAAAGTCAAACAACACGTTTGCAATGGCCAATGAGTGAAGAGCGTTCTGTGTTACGTATGAACTTAATTTCTGGTTTATTAGATGATGTCGCATACAATGTGGCACGTAAAAATAATAATATCGCCTTCTACGAAGTAGGACGCGTTTTCTACCAAACAGAAGATCCAACAAAAAATTTACCTACAGAAGAAAATCACTTAGCACTTGCTTTAACTGGTAATACAATGGTTAAAGATTGGCAAACAAAAGCAACAGCCGTTGATTTTTATACAGTAAAAGGCTTAGTGGAAAGTATTGTAGCTGTTTTAGGATTAACAGAAAAAATCAGTTATCAAGCGACAACGGCGATTCCAGAAATGCATCCAGGCCGGACAGCATGGATTTATTTAGAAGATGAAGTGGTTGGTTTTGTCGGACAAGTTCACCCAACGACAGCAAAAGCGTACGATATTCCTGAAACATATGTTGCTGAATTAAACTTGCAACAATTAGTAGCCACAGAAGCAGGCGGGGTTACTTATGAAGCAGTTTCTAAATTCCCAGCAGTTTCTCGAGATATTGCTTTATTAGTCGATGAAACAGTTACCAATCAAGAACTAGTTAAAACTATTTCAGATAACGCAGGTAAATATTTGAAAGAGATTCATTTATTTGATGTATATCAAGGTGAAAAACTAGGCGCTGGCAAAAAATCAATGGCGTATAGTTTAACTTTCGTTAATGCAGAAGCGACATTAGTGGATGAAGAAATTAACCGTTCAATGGAAAAGGTTGAAAAAGCGCTAATTGAAAAACATCAAGTAGAAGTAAGATAAAATAAAAACAGGAAAGTGGGGCATAAGTCGAAATGACTTATGCCCCACTTTCTAAATCTTAAGATAATCAGCTGAACAAAAGCAGCTCCTTCGGAAATAAGCCGAAATTCTCCAAAAATTAAAGAACAATTTTCGGAAATTCCTTCTTATTTCTTGGAGCTAAACACTTTTGTCTCAGCCTCCTGTTTTTAACTACATTAATAACTTTTCGCCCAATTTCGTGATAGCCAACGTGAAAATTGCGAGATACTAAAGTTAATAATGAAATAAATTAGGGCGACGATTCCGTAAATAGTGAATACTTGTCCTGTTTGTGCGTAGCGCCCCATTAAGATATAAGATTTGCCAAAGAGTTCTTGTAAAGCAATTACGGAATACAAGAAACTTGTATCCTTGATGACAGTAACAAACTGAGAAACGATCGCTGGTAAAACATTGCGAATGGCTTGAGGCAAAACAATATGATAAAGAATTTGCCAATTTGAAAACCCTTGAGAACGCGCCGCTTCAATTTGGCCTTTATCAACACCATTTAAACCACCACGAATAATTTCCGCTAAAGCAGCGGTAGTAAACACAGTAAAACTCACAATTCCAGCAGGTGTGGATTTGATTTTGAAAATCAAAAAAATAACATAAATCCACAATAAGTTTGGAATATTACGCACCACTTCTACATAAATACTGGCAAGTAACTTCAGTGGTCCATGGGTTTGATTTCGCAAAACGGCTAGAATGGTGCCAAAAATCGTACTCAAAATAATTGAGACGAAGGAAATATAGAGCGTCAATTTTAAGCCGTTAAATAGAAATTGAAAATTATTTGCTGTCAGTAATTGACGCATTTCTTCTGAAAAAGGCATCTGTTTTCCTCCTATCTGCTATATGCTTTCTTATTTTTTTCTTCCATTTTTCTAGCCAAATTCGCTAATGGGAAGCAAAGAATGAAATATAAGAAACCAGCAAGCGCAAAGGCGGGAATATAGTTCAAGTTGACAGACGACCAACTATTGGCAGCAAACATTACGTCAGCGCCAGAAATAATGGCAACTGTTGACGTATTTTTAATTAGATTCACGACTTGATTAGTTAAAGGCGGTAACATAATCCGCCATGCTTGTGGTAAAATCACATACCGCATCGTTTGACCATACGTTAATCCTTGGGAGTAAGCCGCTTCAAATTGCCCTCTTGGGACAGCTCCGATTCCTGAGCGAACCACTTCAGAAATGTAGGCGCCATGATAGAGGCCTACACACAGAATGGCAATCGTAGTAATAGAAAATGAAAGCAGCGGGCTTAGCAGAGGAAAGCCGTAATAGACTACGATAAATTGAATCAACAAAGGTGTGTTTTGAAAAAATTCTACATAGACACGACTAATTGCGTGTAAAAGTTTACTTTTGGTCGCTGATAAACTGCCAAAGAAAATGCCTAAAGCAAAGGCAACTAAGATCGCTCCTAAAGAAAGCAGAATAGTATAGAGAAATGCCTGACCAAAAATTCGCCAATCTTGAAATAAAGCTTCCCAACGATATAAGGCAAATGGCCCTTCTTCAAGCCAGGAAATATTGGCTAACAAAAACATAAAAATCCCTCCTAAAATTTTTGATTCTTCAAGTCTTAGGAATGATTAATTTTTTAAGCCCCAGTCTTGATAAATTTTTTCTAGTGTGCCGTCTTTTTCCCATTTTTCAATTAAACCATTTAGATAATCATTTAATTCAGTATTTGCTTTCTTTGTGGTAATTCCATATTCTTGTGGCGAAAAACCATCTTTTAAAATTTCTGTCTTGCCATCCACATAGCCAGATAGGATTGATTTATCCACTGAAAATGCATCAATTCGTTTAGAAGTTAACGCTGTTTTTAATTCTGGATAGGAACCTAATTCTTGATAAGTAAATTTGATTCCTTCCTCTTGCGCTTTTTTCTCTAAGTTTTCTTTTGTCGTAGCAGATTGTGCAACGCCGATTGTTTTTCCGTCTAAATCTTTCATACTGGAGAAGTTATCCTCTTTGCGCACAAGGAAACCAATCTCATCTGTATAATAGGGAGTTGTAAAATTATAAGTCTTTTTACGTTCATCAGTAATTGTAAATGTAGCAATTACCATATCTAGTTCACCATTGTCTAAAAGGGGACCGCGCGTTTTCGCTGTCACGCCCACAAATTCCACATTCTCTTCGCTGCCGGTAATTTCTTTCGCAATCAAGCGTGCAATATCTGGTTCCATTCCTTCATTTTTGTTTGTATCAGGATTCATATAGCCAAAATTAGGAATGTCTTCTTTGACACCTACTTTAATTTTCCCTGCTTTTTTTAATTGTTCTACTGTGACCGTTTTGTTTGATGAAGCACTTTTGGAAGTTGAGTCATTGTTGCCGCTACCACAGCCAACAATGATGCCTGCTAATACAAGTAAGGAGAGTCCAGCTAGCCATTTATTTTGTTTTTTCATTGTTCATTCCTCCAATTTTTTGTTTTTTTATTCATTACCCGTTATGAATAATTTTGCTTAGAAATTCTTTTGCACGAGGGTTTTCAGTGCTTGTAAAGAAATGTTCAGGCGTTCCTTGTTCAATAATCTGTCCTTGGTCCATGAAGATTACACGGTCAGCCACTTGACGAGCAAAGCCCATCTCATGTGTGACACAAACCATGGTAATATTTTGTTTGGAAAGATCGACCATTACATCTAAAACTTCTTGAATCATTTCTGGATCAAGTGCCGAAGTCGGTTCATCAAAAAGGATAATCTCAGGATGCATATTTAAGGCACGAGCAATAGCGACCCGTTGTTGCTGCCCGCCAGAAAGCTGCGAAGGATAAGCAGAAGCTTTATCAGCTAAGCCGACCCGTTCTAAATACTCCATGCCAGTACGAACCGCTTCGTCTTTGGAAACGCCCATCACTTTAATCGGTGCTAACGTTAAATTATCAATAATCGTTTTGTGAGCATATAAGTTAAAATTTTGAAAGACCATGGCAACTTTCTGGCGAACCTTTTGAATCGGTGCTTTCGGTTTGGTGATGTCAATGTTATCAATTACGACGGAACCATCATTGACTTTTTCCAATTGGTTCATACACCGAATTAATGTACTTTTGCCAGAGCCGGAGGGTCCGATAATGACAATTTTTTCTCCTTGCTCTACATTCAAAGTAATATCTTTTAAAACGTGATGCTCCCCAAAATACTTATTTACATGTTCTAAAGAAATCATAGGCAGTCTCCTTTGCAATCATTTGGTAGAAAAGATAACAGAGGATTCGGTGAGAAACATGTTATTTAAATTAAATTAACCAAATGTATTTCTAATTGTATTCTCAATGTTAGGAATTATAACATACAAAAAAATGAATTACTAGTTTTTTAATCGAAAAAGATTTCCTTCAAAAAAAGAAATAAATGAGAGCAAAACAGGAAAAATTGACAATAGTCCTTAAAAAGTAGAAAATAAAGGCAGTGAATAAAAGGCAAAGGTAGGATGAGAATGAGCAATCAAGAAGCCATTGGATTAATTGATTCTGGCGTTGGTGGATTAACTGTTTTAAAGGAAGCGCTAAAACAATTACCAAATGAACGATTAATTTATTTAGGAGATACAGCCCGTTGCCCATATGGTCCACGACCAGCCGAACAAGTCGTTCAGTTTACTTGGGAAATGGCCGATTTTTTATTGAAAAAACGAATAAAAATGCTAGTAATCGCATGTAATACCGCGACGGCTGTCGCATTAGAAGAAATTAAAGCTGCCTTGCCAATTCCAGTTGTCGGTGTTATTTTACCTGGCGCACGAGCAGCCGTTAAAGTCACAAAAAATAACAAAATTGGTGTCATAGGTACCTTAGGTACAATCAAAAGTGCTTCCTATGAAATCGCCATTAAAAGTAAGGCACCAGCAATTGAGGTGACTAGTTTAGCTTGCCCTAAATTTGTCCCCATTGTTGAAAGTAATCAATATCGTTCTTCCGTAGCAAAAAAAATTGTGGCAGAAACACTTCAAGCACTACAATTAAAAGGACTTGATACGTTGATTTTAGGTTGTACCCATTACCCGTTGTTACGTCCGGTGATTCAAAATGTGATGGGGAGTCATGTGACATTAATTGACTCAGGAGCCGAAACAGTTGGCGAAGTCAGCATGCTTCTCGATTATTTTGACATTGCCCACACGCCTGAAGCGCCTACACAGCCCCATGAATTTTATACAACTGGTTCTGCAAAAATGTTTGAAGAGATTGCAAGCAGTTGGCTTGGTATAGAGAACTTAAAAGCACAACAGATTCACTTAGGAGGAAACGAAAATGATTAGACATGATAGTCGTGCACCAAAAGAATTGCGAAAGATCACTATTGAAACCAATGTTTTTAAACATCCAGAAGGTTCGGTGGTTATTTCGTTTGGCGATACAAAAGTAATTTGCTCAGCCACTGTCGAAGAAAAGGTTCCCCCATTTTTACGAGGCGGGGGAACAGGTTGGGTAGCAGCTGAATATAGCATGCTCCCTCGCGCGACGAACACAAGAAATATTCGGGAAAGTGCGAAAGGAAAATTAACAGGGCGAACAATGGAGATTCAACGTTTGATTGGGCGGTCATTGCGAGCTGTTGTTGACTTAGAAAAGTTAGGGGAACGGAGCATTGTTGTCGATTGTGATGTGATTCAAGCAGATGGGGGAACCCGTACAGCTAGTATTACAGGCGCTTTTGTTGCTCTACGCTTAGCAGTCAATCATTTATTGATGACTGGTGCGCTAGCGGAAGACCCAATTAAAGAGCATTTAGCTGCTGTCAGCGTGGGTATTTTACCCGATGGTTATTGTGTGCTGGACTTAGATTACGCAGAGGACTCGAATGCTGCAGTGGATATGAACATCGTGATGACCGAGTCTGGTGAATTTGTGGAAATTCAAGGAACGGGTGAAGAAGCTACCTTCTCAGGAGATGAGTTAAATGCCATGCTCTTTTATGGAAAAACAGGGATCGAGGAATTAATTGCGTATCAGAAAGAAGCGCTTTATGCTTTAGCCTCTGAAGAAGTCCCTTCGCAAGATTCAGAAGAGAAAGTGATTGTCATTGCAACTAGAAATCCTGGTAAAGCGAAAGAGTTTAGTTCAATTTTTGCTGAAAAAGGATATACGGTTAAGACGTTATTAGATTATCCGAATTTGCCAGATGTAGAAGAAACTGGTCGAACATTTGAAGAAAATGCTCGTCTAAAAGCTGAAACAATTGCAGAAATTTTACAGAAACCAGTATTAGCAGATGATTCAGGATTAATTGTTGATGCGTTAGGGGGAATGCCAGGAATCTATTCTGCTCGTTTTGCTGGTGAACCAACTAACGATGCTTCAAATAATGCGAAACTATTGCATGAGTTAACGGGCGTGCCAAAAGAAAAAAGACAAGCGCGTTTCCATTGTACATTGGTTTTTGCTGAACCAAAGAAAGAAAGTCTGGTGGTCGAAGCTGAATGGCCAGGAGAAGTCGGCACGATTCCTCGTGGTGAAGGAGGCTTTGGGTACGATTCACTTTTCTATGTTCCAGAGCTTGGTAAGACAGCAGCTGAATTGTCTGGAGAAGAGAAAAATAAAGTTAGTCATCGTGGACAAGCAGTGGCAAAATTAAAAGAACAATGGGAAGAATGGCTAAAAAAATAGGAGTTGAAACGTATGAAAATCTTGGTAGTAAGCGATAACCATGGCGATCGCGACTGTTTAGTTGACTTAGTGAATCATTATGAAGGACAAGTCGATGCACTCTTTCACTGTGGTGATTCTGAATTAGAACCGACAGATGAACTTTGGCAGAAATTAATTGTAGTCCAAGGAAATTGTGATTTTTATGATGAATTTCCCAAAACTGTGACTAAAAAAGTGGGGGATCAAGTTATTTATATGACACATGGTCATTTAGCCAATGTTAGAATGGGACTCACGACACTTGCTTTACAAGCGGAAGAAGCAGGAGCGACAATTGGCTTATTTGGTCACACTCATGTACTCGGCGCAGAGCGACACAATAACATTCTCTTTGTTAATCCGGGAAGTATTCGTTTACCTCGTGGACCAGTTCAAGAGAAAACATATGCCATAATTGAAAGTACACCTGAACAATATCTCGTTCAGTACTATAACAAAGAGCACCAACCATTGGAACGATTAAAGGCAACGTTTACGAAGTAAGTGAATGTTAAGAAATAAGTGCTACTTTTTTATTTATCAGATTTTGAGCGTAGGACAAAAATCCAAAAGAGATTTTTGTCCTACGCTCTTTTTTTAGTCGACTTGGATAACCTTTAAGCCGGTCTTACGAAGTTCTGTAATTAAAGTTGATGAGCAATGTTTGTCTGTAATCAAACAATCAAAAGCGGTAATATCAGCAATTTTAAATTTAGACGTCAAGCCGATTTTTCGATGGTCCGCGACCAGAATTTTTACTTTTGTTGTTTGTTTTATCATAAGCTCATTAATTTTTGCTTCATTGAAAATTTTTGTAGTGACGCCATGTTCTAAACTGACCCCGCTACAGCCAATTACGCAAACATCGGCATGCGTTGCGGTGATTGTGTTAATGGCAATATCTCCTACCAGAACTTCTTTGGGAAAACGTAATTCGCCTCCGGTCAAAATATAATTGCATTGAGAAACATGAGGCTTGGTGGCAATTTTTAAATTATTCGTTACGATGGTCAGATGGTCGGCCTTTAAATAATGGAGAATATTCAAAGCAGTGGAACTTGAATTAATGAAAACGGTATCATAATCACTTAGATAGCTACAAGCAACACGAGCAATGGCTTGTTTTAATAACTCCGGTCCTGATTGATCAAAGTCTTTCTGATTTTGGTCGTTGTAAATACAATACCCATATTTTCGAATGATGTCATTCTTAGTTTCTAAGACATTTAAATCACGACGAATTGTGCTTAAGGAAACATTTAAAGCATCTGCTAATTTATAGGTAGTCATTTGTTTGTTTTTTTGCAGCAGCGCGAGAATGTTTTGTTGCCTTTTTTCAATGGTTTCTAATGAACTTTTCAAGTAATACAACCTCCTTTAGTTATTTTTTTGGACACGGTCCCCCATGAAATAGTATAACTCATAGGAAAACAAAACACGTAAAAGAATCATTAAAAGTGCAAACAATCATATAAAAGGGTTTTCATTGTGATTTTTTGCGGCTATGATTTTCTTATAAAGCATAACACAATCATTTGAGAAGAGGAGTGGTAGCATGAACAAATCGATTCATGAAATTACAAAAGAAAGTTGGTTGAAGGCGACATTTCCAGAATGGGGCACTTATTTAAACGAAGAAATTAATCAGACAAATGTGCTTCAAGGAACGGTTGCACTTTGGTGGCTTGGTTGTACAGGTATTTGGCTGAAAACGCATGAGAACACGAATATTTTATGTGATTTATGGTGTGGAACAGGAAAACAAACGCACGGGAACGGCTTAATGAAAAATGGCCATCAAATGATGCGCATGAGTGGTTGCCAAAAAATGCAACCTAATTTAAGAACACAACCTTTTGTGATTGATCCTTTTGAAATAAAAGAGGTAGATGCTTTAGTTGTCACACATATTCATTCAGACCATTTGGATATTCACACAGCTGCTGCTGTTCATCAAAATTGTCCTAAGGCTCTATTTATTGGTCCAAAAGAAGTAGTGAAAACATGGCAACGTTGGGGTGTTCCGGCAGAAAAAACACGGGTTATAGAACCTGGTCAAGAAATCAAAGTGAATGATGTGAATGTAGTGGCCTTGGAAGCTTTTGATCGAACCGCGCTAATTACTTCTGATGATCCTGAAAATACATTTAAAGGTAAAATGCCTCAGGACATGAATGAACTAGCTGTCAATTATCTATTTGAAACCTCAGGTGGTACGGTATATCACGCCGGAGACTCTCATTATTCTAACTTGTTTGCGAAACATGGTAATCAATATGCAATTGATGTTTGCTTAGGAGCATATGGCGAAAATCCTCGCGGTATCACAGATAAAATAACTTCTGTTGATATGTTGAGAATGGCAGAATCTTTAAATGCGAAAGTAGTCATTCCCGTTCATTATGATATTTGGTCTAATTTTATGGCGGATCCAAAAGAAATCATGGAAATTTGGAAATTTAAAAAAGATCGTTTACATTATCAATTTAAACCATATATTTGGCAAGTGGGTGGCAAATTTGTTTATCCAGATGACAAAGACAACTTAGAATTTAACTTTGATCGTGGCTTTGATGATGTTTTTGTTAAAGAAAATGATACACCATTTCCTTCATTCTTGTAAGAAAGGCTGGATGTACAATGTTAACTTATTTTTGGGAACAAGAGCTTATTCATTACCCTGATAAAGAACCGATTAGTTGGCAAGAGGCGATTCAGGAAAGTTGTTTGATTTTACTCCAAAAACACATCATCGATCAGAGTTACGTCGATGAGATTATCCAGTGTGTCGAAACGTTTGGACCTTATATCATCATTGCTCCTGAAGTAGCTATGCCACATTCATCAGAGGAAAGCGCAGGTGTTTTTGGAACGGCCATTTCTTTTACAAAATTTAAGCAATCTGTCACTTTTACTGGCGATCAAGAAGCAAAAACAGCAACCTTATTTTTTACATTGGCAGCCCAAAATCCCGCCGAACATCTTGAAAATATTCAGCAATTGATGGATTTATTGATGACGGATGGCGTGATTGCTGACTTGTTAGAAACAAACACGCCAATGGATTTTAAAGAAGTTATGGAGAAATATCAATTATAGGGGGAAAAATCAATGGGGGAGTTCTTGTTAAATAGTTGGACTTATTTTGCTACGAACGTTTTAACACAGCCAGCATATTTGATTGGTTTCATCGTGTTATTAGGTTATCTCTTGTTACGGAGGCCCTTTTATGAATGTTTAGCAGGTTTTCTGAAAGCGACAGTTGGTTATTTTATTTTGAGTGTTGGTTCTGGTGGTTTGGTTAATAATTTTCGCCCTATTCTAGTAGGCTTGAAAGAGCGATTTAATTTACAGGCGATGGTTACCGATCCATATTTCGGGCAAAATGCAGTCGATGCAGGATTGATGAAAACCTTTGGACGAACCTTTGGTGATGTGATGATTTTGTTATTGATTGCATTTATTATGAATATTTTGTTGGTTCGTTTTCAAAAATATACAAAATTGAGAGCCGTTTTTACAACAGGGAATGTTCAGATTCAACAAGCAGCTACCGCTTTCTGGATTTTACTCTTTTGTTTTCCTAACTTAGGTAGAATCGAAGTACTAATTTTTATGGGCTTAATTCTTGGGTGTTATTGGGCAGTTGCTTCAAATTTAACGGTAGGGATTACGCAGGAATTAACAGAAGGTGCTGGTTTTGCGGTAGCCCATCAACAAATGTTTGGCATATTTATTTTTGCAAAATTAGCAGAATGGTTGAAAAAACGTGATCAAAAGAAACATCGTTCAGAGAAGGTCGATAAAAAATTGGAAGATATCGAATTACCAGGATTTCTATCCATTTTTAATGAAAATATGGTTGCTACGTCCATTTTGATGCTCTTTTTCTTTGGCATTATCTTGCTTGTTTTGGGACAAGATTATTTAATTCAAGCTAAATTTATGCAAGAAGGGCAGAGTTTCTTCTTTTATATCATGACCACTTCATTAAATTTTGCTGTCTACTTAGCTATCTTACAATTAGGCGTTAGAACCTTTGTCGACGAGTTGACGCAGTCATTCCAAGGGATTTCAAATACCATTTTACCAGGCGCTGTTCCTGGGATTGACGTAGCAGCGACTTTCGGATTTGGCTCGCCCAACGCAGTAACAATTGGGTTTCTCTTTGGCGCATTAGGCCAGTTTTTAATGATTGGCTTACTGATTCTATTAAAGTCTCCGACAATCGTTATTGCGGGTTTTATCCCATTGTTTTTTGATAACGCTGTCATAGCTGTTTATGCAAATAATCGTGGCGGAGTAAAAGCTGCTTGTTTATTCCCATTCCTTTCAGGTTTAATCCAAGTAGGTGGCTCAGCTTTATTTGCTACATGGATTGGATTATCTCAATATGGCGGTTATTTGGGCATGTTCGATTGGGCGACAGCTTGGCCGTTATTTACAATCATTATGAAAGTTCTAGGCTATGTTGGCGTAGCAGTGGTGGTGATTGGGTTACTAATAATTCCGCAACTTCAGTATCGAAAAAATCCAGAAGGTTACTTTATGATTGTCAATGATTATGAACAATATGCTAAAAAATTTCAAGAGAATTAAAGGAGGAATTTGAAATGAGAATACTTGTTTCCTGTGCCAATGGTTCTGGCACGAGTCTAATGATGATGCGGAGTGTTGAAAAAGCAATGAAAGAACTAGGTGTACCGATTACAAAAATTCATCATTGCGCCATTTCAGAAGGAAAAAGCTCTGCTAGCCAATACGACGTTGTTTTTACTCCAGTCAATTTTTTACAAATGTTTCAGCAAGCAGAAAAACGTGGAGTCACAGTGATTGGCATTAAAAATGTAATGTCTGCAAAAGAAATTCAAGAAAAATATATGGCTTCAGATCGTTATCAAAAATCTGAATAAAAGGATGGGAAAGATGAAAAGACCAAACTTACAAATCGCTTTAGATCATAATAGCTTAGAAGACGCTTTAGCAGATTGTATGAAAGTCGGAGAAATTGTCGATATTATCGAAGTTGGCACTATTTTGTGTTTACAAGAAGGCCAAAAAGCAATTCGTTGTTTAAAACGCATGTTTCCTAATAAAACGATTGTTGCTGATACAAAATGTGCTGATGCGGGCGGTACAGTTGCTCGTAATGTCGCACAAGCAGGCGCTGATTTCATGACGGTCATTTGTTGCGCCACCTTACCAACGATGGCTGCAGCTCAAAAAGAAGTCCGAGAATTACAAGTAGAACTATATGGAAATTGGACAATGCAACAAGCTCGACAATGGCGAGAATTAGGGATTAATCAGGTGATTTATCATCAAAGTAGAGATGCTCTTTTAGCTGGCGGCAGTTGGGGAGAGAAAGATTTGAATAAAGTTCAAGAACTAATTGACTTAGGCTTTGAAGTGTCCGTCACAGGTGGTTTAACTGTCGAAACGCTTGAATTGTTTCAAACAATGGCAGTCGCAACATTTATTGCGGGCCGTGGGATTACTGAATCAAAAAATCCTGAACAAGCAGCCAAAGATTTTCAAAAAAAAATCGATCAGATTTGGAAGTGATAAAATGGCACGAATTGGACTGTATGAAAAAGCACTCCCGCAAAATTTAACTTGGGCAGAACGATTAACATGGGCCAAAAAGTTAGGGTTTGATTTTTTAGAAATGTCAATTGATGAATCCGATGAACGTTTAGCACGATTGGCTTGGACACCAAGCCAGTTACAAGAACTTTCTCAATTAATGGTGAAAGAAGATTTTTTTATCCATTCTTTGTGTTTAAGTGGTCATCGGCGGTTCCCTTTAGGCTCTTTAAATAAAGAAACACGTGAAAAAGGACGGAAAATTTTATCTCAAGCGATTCGTTTGGCTCATCAATTAAACATACGGGTAATTCAAATAGCTGGCTATGACGTCTTTTACGAAGAAAAAACTGCCGAAACAAGGGAATTTTTTCTTCAAGGTCTGAAAAAGGGCGTTGAGGAAGCTGCACAATACGGTGTCATTCTGGCTGTTGAGATTATGGATGACCCTTTTATGAATAGCATACAAAAATTTCTAGAAATTAAGGAACAAATTCCGTCTCCTTTTTTGCATGTCTATCCTGATTTAGGTAATTTGTCTGCTTGGCCGGAAAATAATCCGGCGGTTGAGCTTGAAAAGGGAATTGCTGAAATCGCTGCTATTCACTTAAAAGATACCTTCGCTGTAACAGACACATTTGAAGGGAAGTTTCGGGAAGTTACTTTTGGAGAAGGCTGTGTTGATTTTACAGGCTTATTGAAAACACTCAAGCGTTTAAACTATAGTGGTCCTTTTTTAATTGAAATGTGGAATGAAACGGATTTGAATTTTCAAGAAAAAATTCAAGCCGCGCAGCAGTATCTCTATCCCAAATTAGCAGAGGTGGGTTATTATGAACAATAAAGCGATCATCCAAGCAATGAAACAACGTGTTTATGAAGCGAATCTGGCTTTGCCAAAACTGGGCTTAGTCAAATTAACGTGGGGCAATGTTAGTGAAATCAATCGGTCATTAGGGATTATCGTAATTAAACCAAGCGGCGTCAAGTATCAAGAAATGTCCAAGGAACAGATGGTAGTGACTGATTTAAACGGACAACTATTGGAAACCAATGCATTAAAGCCGTCTTCTGATTTACCCACGCATCTTTATCTTTATCAAAAAATGCCAGAAATTGGAGCGATTGCGCACACGCACTCCCTGAATAGTGTTACGTGGGCTCAAGCAGGGCGAGCCTTACCTCCTTACGGTACCACCCATGCGGATGCTTTTTATGGCGCTGTACCTTGCACAAGAGCGCTCTCTGAAAGTGAAATTAAAGAAAACTATGAAGAAGAGACTGGCAAAGTCATTGTTGAAACATTTCATGAACAAGAATTAGATCCTTTAGCAGTTCCAGGAGTGTTAGTTTATGGACATGGCCCATTTACTTGGGGAATGACTCCGGAAAAAGCAGTTGAAAACAGCTTGATTTTAGATGAAATCTGTTCAATGGCACGTTTGACGGAAATAATTAACCCAGCTGTTGAACCAATTGATCATTTTTTATTGGATAAACACTATCTTAGAAAACATGGGATTTCCGCTTATTATGGTCAGTGATGGCTGTGATGAAACGTGTGAAAAAGAAGGATAATTGACTGATTAATTGGTCTTTTATAAAAACTTAGTTGTCTGTTATGGGACAACTAAGTTTTTGTTTTTTTAAGAAAGCGTTCTCTTATTTTGGGGGAGAATAGAACAAAACGTTAATTTTCGTTTGTTAAGTTATGAAGAATTTGCGAATTCCAAGACTTTTTCCGCAGAATTAGGTACAATAAGTTACGTGTTAAAGAATTAGAAATGGAGGCAACCCAATCATGATAGGGACTGCTGTAAAAGAATTATTATTAGAAAAACAAGAAACGTTTTTAGTACCCGCCGAAAATGTCGCCAACGTAATGTGTTTAAATCCATTAAGTCATGCGGCATTAGTCTTATCGCAAGTTCGCTATTCCAAGATTCCTGTGTTAGATAAGGGAGATCGCTTTGTTGGCTTAATCGGCTTGACAGACGTTGTAGATAAAATGTTTGATTTGACTTCAGTGGATTTTGAAAAATTGAATGAATTTACTGTGGCCGATGTAATGGAAGTCAATGTTCCTGTAATTGGTGAATCGTGGGATTTAGAAGAAGTGTTACATTTATTAGTAGATGCTTCTTTTTTACCAGTGGTTGATGATAATCAACGCTTTAAGGGCATCATTACACGCAAAGAAATTTTAAAAGCGGTCAATCATATGGCGCATGAATTAGAAAAACATCATCTTGTTCTGCCTAAATCAGAAGAAGAAATGAAAGTAATTTAAATAAAACGCAAGAAACTCTTTACTTTTTTCTCATAAATGCGTTATTCTGTATGATAACACGAAGTAAAGGAGTGCTGTGATTGGACGCATATGAGATTATTCAGTATATTGGCGATGCCAAAAAGCAAACGCCTGTTAAAGTAACACTGAAAGGGCAATTAAAAGAAGTCACGTTTCCGGAAACAATTAAGGTCTTTAATAATTGTAAAACTGGGACATTGTTTGGCGATTGGGCTGACGTAAAACCTTTTTTAGAAGCAAACAAAGAAAAAATTGAGGATTATGTTGTAGAAAACGATGCACGTAACTCAGCAATTCCTTTTCTTGATTTGAAAGACATTAATGCTCGGATTGAACCAGGTGCTTTGATTCGCGAAAAAGTTGAAATTGGCGATCAAGCGGTGATTATGATGGGGGCTATTCTAAATATTGGCGCCGTCGTTGGTGCAGGGACTATGATTGATATGGGCGCTGTTTTAGGCGGTCGTGCAACTGTAGGGAAGCATTGTCATATTGGCGCAGGAACGGTTTTAGCTGGTGTCATTGAACCACCAAGTGCCGCACCTGTGGTTATTGAAAACGAGGTTGTCATTGGAGCGAATGCGGTCGTACTAGAAGGGGTTCGTGTTGGTGAAGGTGCCGTTGTGGCTGCTGGGGCAGTAGTTGTGGAAGACGTTCCAGCGCATACCGTTGTCGCAGGCGTGCCAGCAAAAGTAATTAAACAAATTGATGATAAAACCAAGAGTAAAACAGAGATTTTAGAAGAATTACGTAAACTCTAAAAATAAATTAGTCAGTCGCGATGAAGAAACTTCTTCATGGCGGCTTTCGATTACCCAAAAAATGAAGGAGTGGCTTTTGTGGAGCAAGAAGAATTAATTGCGATTAGACGGCAACTACATCAAATACCTGAAATCGGTCTAGAAGAAAAGGAAACACAAGCCTTTTTACTTAATGAAATTGATAAAATGAAGCAACCTTATCTGCAAGTTAGAACATGGCAAACGGGGATTTTAGTCTTCATAGAAGGCAAAAATCCTCAGAAAACCATCGGCTGGCGTGCTGATATTGATGGTTTGCCTATTCAAGAGGAAGTGGTTTCTGCTTTTCAATCAAAACGACCAGGGTTTATGCATGCCTGTGGGCACGATTTTCACATGACAATCGGTTTAGGGGTTTTGAAAGAATTAAGTCAACAGCAACCAGACAATAACTTTTTATTTTTATTTCAACCTGCTGAAGAAAATGAAGCAGGGGGGATGTTGATGTATGAAGACCATGCGTTTGGTGAGTGGTTACCTGATGAATTTTATGCGCTTCATGTTAATCCTGATTTGCCAGTCGGAACTATTAGTACCAGAGTAGGGACATTGTTTGCTGCCACTTGTGAAGTGAACATTACCTTAAAAGGAAAAGGTGGACATGCGGCTTTTCCGCATCAAGCGAATGATATGGTCTTAGCGGCCACCAATTTAATTCAGCAAGCGCAAACGATCGTTAGTCGAAATGTTGATCCTGTGGTTGGGGCAGTCGTTACCTTTGGAACTTTTCATGCAGGGACTGCCTGCAATGTGATTGCCGAAGAAGCAACTTTATCTGGTACAATTCGCACATTGACAGCAGAAACGAATGAACAAACGCAGCGAAGAATTCGCGAAATTAGTGAAGGTATTGCGCAATCTTTTCAATGTGAAGTAACTGTTCATCTTGATCAGAAAGGGTATTTACCTGTAGTGAATGAGCCAGCATGTACCACGAATTTTATTGAATACATGAGCAAACAAGCAACAGTTCAATTTCAACAAGCACCGGTTGCAATGACAGGTGAAGATTTTGGCTATCTATTGTCTAAAGTCCCAGGCACGATGTTTTGGTTAGGCGTGGCAAGTCCCTACAGCCTTCATTCTGCTAAGTTTGAACCGAACGAAGAGGCGTTATTGTTTGGAGTGGAGGCAGTTAGTGGCTTTTTAAAATCATTGGACAATTAGAAAAACAGCCACCAGATAACTAATAAATATCTGGTGGCTGTTTTTTATTTTGCAATAATGGGCGTATTGGGAATCGTAAAACCGGCCTCTGTTAATGCTTTGATATATTGGGCTAGAAATTCTTCTTTGACCGCAAATTGTTTGCCGTTTAGTACATACATGGTCGTTCGCACCGCAAAGTTGCCATTGCCTAAATCGACCATACCAAAAATATCTGGCCCAGTTTGAATACTTTCGATATACTTTTCTTTTAATGTTTCATTGACTTCTGTAATCACTTCACAAATTTTTTCATAACCTTCTTCAGGATTGATGCGGACATCAATTAACACTTGCATATTGGCACGAGACAGGTTACTGATTGTGGTGATGTTTCGGTTTGGAATAAAATGAACAGTTCCATCAACCGCTTTAATTTGAGTGGTTCGTAATCCGACAGAAGTAACAGTTCCTTCAATATTTAACGCCAATAAGCGAATATAATCGCCTACATCCATTTGTTGTTCTAAAATAATGAAAAATCCGGTAATTAAGTCATTCATGAATCCTTGAGCCCCTAAACCAATGGCAACACCGGCAATTCCCGCTCCGGCTAATAATGAGCCAACAGGCACACCGACAATGGTCAAAAGAGAATAGATGAAGAAAAAGAACAGCGTATATTGAAATGCATTAATGATTAAAGTGTGTAATGTTTTTAAACGGCTTTCACTAAAATGTTGCTTTTTACTATAATTTGCATAGGTGCGATCAATTAAATATTTCCCGATTCGCTGAATGATAAAAAATAGAAAAATTAAAAATAAAATTGATAAACTTTTTTCAATTAAGGTAGCGACAATGGCATCCCAATTAATATTGTTCCAAAAGCGTTGTAGCGCGCTCACTTTTTTTACGGTCGCTTCTGCTAAATCAGGAGCAGAAGAATCGACTGTTTCAGTACTGGCTAAACCAAGTATCAACATAAAAATCCAACTTTCTCTAAAATTTCTTCTTTTAGTATACTAAATCTCTCGGCGAAAGGGGAAGAAAATAAGTCAAGTCCATAATCCTGTGTAAAATACTATACAATGTTTTACCGGTCTCTCATTGATCAAACTTAATATATTTTCTTGTAGAACTGAGCCATTCGTCATGAAGGTCCATAAGGACAGCTCCAATT
>SKEM01000042.1_pt1 | contig 97829 bp, 120 predicted proteins | sample 4826731 | NCBI WGS metagenome assembly SKEM01 (sample SAMN11008809, study PRJNA524170) | human gut metagenome | biome: Human fecal sample; material: Feces; isolation source: fecal sample from pouch patient p37 | host: Homo sapiens | place: Israel: Tel-Aviv | collected 2015-07-27 | reverse complement strand
ATCAAAGATCAAAAAAGGATAGAAGAACAAGAAAAACCAAGAAAATGGTGGGGACTATGGCGAAAATAGATGATTCAGTTAAAAAGAAAGTTCCAGAACTAAGGTTTCCGGGATTTACGTATGATTGGGAAGAGCGTAAGTTAAAAGATATAGCTCAATTTAACCCTTATTTTGCATTTTAAAAGGGGCTTAAGCTCAAAATTTACAAATATCAAACATATACATAATCTTTAATACCATGGACATCTAAAATCACACCATATAAATAACCTCCATAAACAGCACCTCCATCAATACCTATTTTATTATCATGTATCCATATATCATATTTATTATTTTTATTAAGGATTTTCGTTTCAGTATGACCAAAAACTATAGTTTTATTTAACCTATTTGGCGTAAAATGAAAGTCTTCTCTAATCCACATAAAATCTCTAATACTTGTATCTTTCCAATTATTAATTTTGAGATTTACACCTGCATGAACAAAAATATAGTCATTCCATTCATAAAAATTTGGTAAATAAGTTAAAAACTCTATTAATTTATCATTATTTTTTTTTATATCTAATACTATATCCTTAAATGTATTATTCTCGGAATAACCAAAACTTTCTAATGTTTTCAATCCCCCATTTTTAATATAATTTTCTTTAAAATCTTCAGTTTTATTTAAAAATTTTAAAAATAAATTTAAAAAATATTTTCTATAATAGAATGTGCTTTATTAAACATATCATTATTGACATGAGAGTATACTTTCATAGTTTGTTCTACTGAATGACCTAATATTTTTGCAGCAGTTTTAAAATCAACTCCATTAGCAATTAATTTAGTAGCGTATGTGTGTCTTAATTCATGAAGAGAAATGTTGAAACCATATTCTTTTAAAAGTATGTTTACTCTTGAAAGAATAGTGTTTTTACTTTTAAAATTGAAAACTCTATTATCTATATTTATTATAGTTTTATATTTTAATAGTTCTTCAGAAACTGAATTAGAAATGGGAATAATTCTAATTGAATTTTTACTTTTAACACTACCTAATCCCCATGAATTATCTTTTAGTATTTTCCATTGTTTATTAACACTTATTAGACAGTTATTAAAATCTATATCATTCCATGTTAGACCTAGAATTTCACCGATTCTCATACCTGTATTAACAGCTAAATATACTACTAGATAATATTTATTATTTTTAAATTTTAATAATAAATCGTTAATTTCATCATCATTCAGTGCCTTTTTCTTAGTTGGTATTGGTTTACCTATTTTTATATATTTACTTGGAACTTCATCTAGTATATTGTATTTAAATTTTGCACATAAAAATATGCTATTTAATATTTTTAAATAATATCTTATTGTATTATTATTAAGATGTTCCTTAGTCATATTATCTATTAATTTTTGTATATCTAAGTTAGTTATTTTGCAAAGTTCTTTGTCATTTAAATCTTGAAACCTATGAAGTACTGTTACTAAGCCGTCTATTGTCTTAGGTTCTTTATATAGCTTTTCGTGCTCTAGGTACATATCTGAAAAAGCTTTAAAAGTTATTTTCCCAAAACTATTATTGTTTGTTTTTATATTTTTCTTTAAATCTTGTAGCATCTTTTCAGCAATAGGTTTAGCTTCTTTTTTTGTCTTAAATCCTTGTTTAGATTTTTGCTTCCATTTTCCATTGTAATCCTTATAGCTTATTATAAATTGCCATCCTTTATCTTTTTGCCTATAAGTTACGTTATACTCCATATCTAACACCTCTTTTAAAATTAAAATAAAATTTTTTGATACGAATATATGTTCTATAAAATCTATAAAATAACCAGTTGAAAATCAACTGGTTAAAACATTTTACATATTCCTAATGATGGAATAAAGTATATTATGTAATTATCAATTTTATACATAACGCCATATTTAGCTCTGTAATAATCAATTGCTTCATCAAAGTATTCTTTAGTTACACCTAAAAAATCAGCTATTTCAAAAGCATTTCTACAATTATTTTCAAAAGCGTTAATTAATCCAACTAAGCCAACAGCTTTATCAAACCCCCAGCGCCTGGCAACTAATTCTTGTTTTTTATTACATATTTCAGTTTGATTAGTAATATCACCTAAATTTTTAATATAGTGTCCAAGTTCTTCGGCTAAAATACATGTTTTTTCTTTGGTATTTATATTACTATTAATAACTATTATATCATCAACGCATTTTCCGCAAGGTTTATCTGTGCCAAGATCAATTTCAATGACCTTAGCACCATGACATTCGGCTTCATACATTAATCTTTCGTATTTAGTCATATAAACCCACCTAACTTATTTGAGATTTTTTAAAGCTTCATTTATTTTTTCATTCATTAAAGCTTTTTCTTCATCAGTTAAATTGTCATCATGACAAGCTACTAAATAAGGAGTTTTTTGATTTTCTATTAGAGTAGCAGCAAATTCAGTATCTAAAGAATACTTAGGCATTTCTAATAAATCTTTAGTATATGAAAAAACTTTATCTTTTCCTAAGTCATTAAGTTTTCTTAAGTCTTCTATATGTATTTCTTCATCTTTAGATAAGTTGTTTGAATTTTCGTCAACTTCATCTAAACCTAAAAGCCATATAGGACTTACGTCTAAAGCAGCAGCTATAACTCCTAATTTATCTACAGGCATATTTTTTATTGATCCTGTCTCATATCTTTGTAGAGTAGATTTACTCATATTAGTTTTTGAAGCTAAATCTTGATATGAAAGCTTTAGTTCTAATCTTCTACTTTGTATTCTATTCATTATCATTTGCATGTTTGAGTCATCAAGTAAATTTTTCATTTAATCACCTCATAGTTTAATTATAAAATATTTTTTCATAAATGCAACGTTTTTTTGAAAAAACTTAAAGAAAAGTTGCATAAATGGGTTGACTACATTTTTTAGAAGTGTTATGATTTAATCATCCTAAATATGCAACGGAGGTGAGAAAATGATTTATAGCAAATTAAAAGGGATTATGAAAGAAAATGCTTATTCTCAGAGTAAGTTAGCAAAAGAATTACATATAACTACTCAGAGTTTAAATGCTAAGTTAAATGGGAGAAGTCAATTTACCATTAAAGAGGCTATAAATATTATATCTATTTTTAATATAAAAAATCCAAATGATATATTTGAAATTTTTTTTGCAAACAATATCCCAAATATGCAACAAAATATAAGTTGAGGAGGAAATAAATGAATAACTTAATGATTTTTGAAAATAAGCCAGTAGAAGTATTTGAATTAAATGGACAAGTTTTATTTAATCCATATCATGTAGGAGAATGTTTAGAAATATCTCCAGAAGGTGTGAGAAAAGCAATTACGAGAATGAGTGATAGGCAAGTAATTAAATTAAAAAACTCTAATGTTACTAATTGTCACTTTAGAAAATTACACAATACAGGAGAAAATTTCTTAACTGAAAGTGGAGTTTACAAATTAATTTTTAAATCTAAAAAGAAAGAAGCTGAAAAGTTTCAAGATTGGGTAACTGATGAAGTACTACCACAAATAAGAAAAACTGGTGGTTATATTCCATTAGAAGATGAAATGGATGATGAAGAATTTATGGCAAGAGCTTTAGAAGTAGCTCATAGAACTTTAAAGAAAAAAGACGAGCTTTTAAAAGCTAAAAATAAAGAGCTTGAAGAAAAGAATAGATTCTTAAATCAAATATCAGCAAGTTCAAATTCTATCTTAGTTAGGGATGTAGCTCACCTAGCAACTAAGCAAAATATAAAAATTGGAGAGAAAAGACTTTGGAACAAACTTAGAGAATGGGGATTAATTCAGAAAGGTTCAACCAAACCAATGCAAAGAGCTTTAGAACAGGGACTATTTGAAAAGAGTGAATTTGTAATTCAAAGAAGTCATGGAGTAGAAACCAAGTTTACTACAAGAGTTACAGGAAAAGGACAGGTTTATATTATAGAAAGATTATTAAAAGAATCAGCTTAAAGATGTAAACAAATGAGACAAGCATTATCAAAAACTACTTTAAGGAGGAAATAGATATGGCACAATTATTAACACAAAAAGACTTAGCAGAACGTTGGCAAATGAGTGTTAAGTCTATTGAGGAGTATAGAAAAGCAGGAATTATCCCTACTGTAGAAGGGATTCCTGCAATAAGATTTAATTTACAAACTATTTTGGAGCTAGAAGGAACTAAATTAGAAAGGTTTAGTCCATTAGAACGTAGACGTATGGAAATGGAGTTAGATGAAGTAAAAGAAGAGAACCAAAAGTTAAAAGATATCTTAAGTAATGTACTAAGTAATTTAGCTCCAGTAATAAGTCTTGGAAAGGAGGGTTGATATGTTCACGCCAGAAGGAAAAATAGTCTTTGGAATAATAACAACAGCAACAACTTTATTTTTAAGTGTTTATTTTTTAGATAAATCTATAAATGAGAAAGAGCCTAAAAAAAGTTTTAAGTATTTAATGTTATTTGTTGGATGTACTTTAAGTTTTATCTTTTCAATAAATGTATCTTAGGGGTGAGATTGTGAACTTTAAAGATATACAGAGTTTAAAGGCTAGACATAGTAAAGAAGAGTTTGAAAATATCTTATTAGCTGTAGAGCAGGATTTAAAATTTAATAATCTTAGATTTAAGAAACCTATATCAAAGAAAAAGTTTTTAGAGGTTCTTAACATAACAGAAAGTTTGTTTAGGAGGATTATATGAAGAAAGTAAATATAGGATGTTTAGTAACTGTAATAGGTTTAGTTATTATATGGTGTTTCTTTTACTATTTATCTTATAAGGTTTGGTGTTGGTTATGGACTTAGTAAAAGTATCAAAGAACATAGCTGATAGAGTACAAGAAAGGTTTAGCGATTTAAAAGTAGACAAGCCTTTAAGTAATTTAATAGAGGAAGAAATAAAAAGAGAGTGCATTGGCACCGACCAAAGTAACCAATGTACTCATAAAAAATAAATTTCAAGGAAAGTTTAACATAATAAATTTAAGGAGGCAAGTTATGATTAATATACCAGATTGTTATTATGAATACGGAAATGATGAAGAAGAGCCAAAAGTAGCTTTTGAGTGTAGTTGGTGTGGTGAGTGTATATATGTTGGAGATGATTATTACGATATAGGGGATATAAAAATGTGCTGTGAATGTAATGATGAATGCAAGTCAGTAGCAGAGGAGGGATTCTAATGGAAGAGAGATTAGAATGGCTTAGAGAAAGACAGAAAGGAATAGGTGGCTCGGATATAGGAGCTATCCTAGGATTAAATAAATATAAAACAGCTTTTGAAGTTTATTTAGAAAAAACAGAACCTATTTTAGAAGTAGGAGAGCAATCAGAATCAGCCTATTGGGGAGATCAATTTGAAGAAGTAGTTGCTAAAGAATTTGAAAAGAGAACTGGTAAGAAAGTAAGAAGAGATAGAAGGCACTTTCAAAATAAAGATTATCCATTTATGGTTGCTAACATAGATAGAAGAATTGTAGGAGAAAATTCAATTTTAGAATGTAAAACAGCTAATCAGTATTTAGCTAAGGAATGGGAAGAGGAAGAAGTACCTGCTAGTTACTTAGTACAAGTTCAACACTACTTAGCGGTTACAGGAGCAACTAAAGGATATATAGCAGTTTTGATTGGTGGACAAAAGTTTATTTGGAAAGAAGTTGAGCGTGATGATGAACTTATAGAATACATTATTGAAGCTGAAAAAGATTTTTGGAAAATGGTCAAAGACAAAACACCACCTGCATTAGATGGTTCAAGTGCTGCTGAAAAATGGGTTAATGAGAGATATAAAAAAGTTAATGAAGGTGAAGTTATAAAACTAGATTCATCATGGAAGGAGTTACTTAATAAAAGAAAAGAACTCAAAGAATATAAAGATAATGTAGAGCAAGAAATTAAAGAGATAGAGAACCAATTAAAGCAAAACATAGGATATGCAGAGTATGCTAATGTTCCTGGATATAGCATTAGTTTAAAACAATCAGTAAGAAAAAATTTAGATAGTTCAAAAATTAAAGAATTACTTAAAGATGATTATGAAAAATATTTAAAAGAAAGTATAAGCAGAAGATTAATAATTAAGGAGGAAAAATAATATGGCAACAGCATCAAGTTTAAAAAATCAATTAGCAAAGAAGGGAACTGGTAATAGTTTATCAGTTGGAAATACAGTTAAAGGATTAATGGATAGTCCAACTATAAAGAAAAGGTTTGAAGAGGTATTAAATGAAAAGGCACCTCAATATATGAGTTCAATAGTTAACTTAGTTAATTCAGATACTAACTTACAAAAATGTGAAGGAATGAGTGTAATAGCTAGTTGTATGGTAGCAGCTACAATGGATTTACCTGTAGACAAGAATTTAGGATATGCATGGGTAGTTCCATATGGGAATAGAGCACAATTTCAAATGGGATATAAAGGGTATATTCAATTAGCATTAAGAACAGGTCAATATAAGTCTATAAATGTAGTTGAAATAAGAGAAGGCGAATTAGTTTCATGGAATCCATTAACAGAAGAAATTGAGGTTGACTTTAGCAAACGTGAGAGCGAGGCAGTAATTGGATATGCAGGATATTTTAAATTAATAAATGGATTTGAAAAGACAGTATTCTGGACCAAAGAAGAAGTTAATAATCATGCAAATAAATTTTCAAAGACAGTTAATTCTAAGAATTCAGTTTGGAAAAGTAATTTTGATGCAATGGCTAAGAAAACAGTTCTAAGAAACCTATTATCTAAATGGGGAATTTTAAGTATAGAAATGCAAAAAGCATATACAGCAGATGAAAACTTAATTAATAAAGGTCTAATGGATGATATAGAAAATGTACAAGCTAATATTGAAGAAAATAATGAGAATGAGGATGTTATTGAAGCTGATTATACAGTTGATAGTAATAATGAAGTTCTTGAAGGACAAGAAAATATGTTTGAAGGAACACCATTACAAGAATAGGAGGGTTGAATTTTGGATAAGTCATCAAAAGGATTTATAAAACTAGATAGAGCCATCTTTGAACATTGGATATTCCAAGATGCAGAAAAATTCAAAGCATTTGTTGATCTTATCCAATTAATGAGATTCAAGGATGAAACATTGATTATAGGTAATGATGTTATCACTATTCCAAGAGGTAGTTTTTACACTTCTGAGCTTAAACTAGCTGAAAGGTGGGGGTGGAGCAGAAAGAAGGTCAGAAGTTACCTTGACCTACTATCAAAAGAAGAGATGGTGATTAAAAAGGGGACAACGAAGGGTACAACGCTAACCCTTGTAAATTACGACTTCTATCAAGGTGAGGGTACAACGAAAGGGGCATCAAAGGAACATCAAAAGAACAACGAAGGAACATCAAAAGAACATCAAAAGAACATCGAAGGATACACAAAAGAAGAAAGAAAAGAAAGAGAAGAAATTAAAGAAGGAAAAGAAAGGGAAGAAATAACATCAATATCGCCTCTTTTCTATCCTTCTCCAACTCATAAATTATTAGCTAATTACTTAACAGAGGTATGTTATAAAACTTTCTTTAACAATGCAGATATTAAAGAAGATGATGGAGTTATAAAAATTAAGCCAGAGAATGATTTCTCTAGAGGAGCTATTGAGAAGTATATCGAAACATTAGAAATTGAAACTCATAAAAAAATAGAGGTGATTTAATTGAAAGTTAATTTACTAGAAGTTTATTCAGTACATGAACTAGCATTAAAAACATACAATGATATAGCAGCTAAGAGAGAAAAGAAAGATAAAGAAGTTTACGCTTATCTTAAGTGTAGAGATATTGGACTTAGAAAAAGATGGAGTGTAAAGGTTGGAGGATACAGATGGTAAAGATAAATTCAATAAGGGAATTAACAAAGCACTCAGATAAACTACCAGAAGAGGTTGTTTTAGATATTCAACACAGAATAGGTGATTGGATAGTGAGTGGTGGATCATATGAAGATGATTATATAAAGCAGCAGTTTAGATATGCTGAAAGAGTAATAAATTCAAAGGATAGGTAGTTTATGAAGGTAGTAGTTACAGGAAAGATAAGAGGAAAGGCTAGACCTAGAGTGTGTAGAGGTCATGCCTTTACCCCTAAAGATACGGTTCAATAGCTTGAATAGTATTGCTTATAAGGATGATAGTCAGATTATAGAGCTTATAATTATTAAGAAATACACGGAAGACTTTGAGAGAGTTGAATTTGAATTAAGATAAATAAAAATGTTCTTTAAAAATTTAATGATATTGGATTTGAATAATATGCTATAATTAACTTGTATTGTATATTTATAAAATAGATAATTAAGAATTCTTAATTTTAAACTTAAGTTGTGAAAGGTGTAAGGATATGATTTGTGAAGAAGATTGTTTAGTTGAAATAAATTCTTTTGAAGAATATATAAAGTTTATAAAGGATTATCATAAAAAAAATGAATGTGAAATTTGGTATAGAGGCCAAAAAAGCAATAAATTTGATTTAAAACCAAATTTATATAGAGATGCAAAAATGAATATACAACCAAATGGTGAAATAGGTAAATTGGAGTATGATTTTGTTAATTTTAAAGATGAATTTATTAAGTTAAAAAAAGAAATTGTAGACAAGAAATTATTTGATATTTCAGAATTGAATGATTTTCAAGTAATGTTTATCGCTCAACATTATGGTTTATTAACACCTATTTTAGATTGGACTACAGACCCGCTAGTGGCTTTATTTTTTGCACTAGATGGTTATGAACTTAAAGAGGATAAGGATATCAAAAGTGATGAGTTTTCAGATGATTATAATTTTCCAGTTATATATATTCTTAAACCAGGTATATGTAATGAATTCTCAGGTTTAATTAATAGTGATAAAAGTGATATTAAAGTGCCTATATGTATTGACAATCAGGGAAATATTTTCGAATCTTGGATTGAAAATTTGAATGATACTCCTGCAACTTATATGCCGATAGCTATCTTTAGTAATAGAGATTTTTCGCATAGGATATGTAGACAATCAGGGAAATTTACTTTTCATGGAGCAGTAAGCCCATTAAGTTATGAATGGAATGATATGCGCATAAAAGATGAAAAGCTTGTAAAATCTATTAAAATTAATCCTAAGTCAGTTAATGAGATTAAAGAATATATGTTAGCATTAGATATTACAAAAAAGTCTATATACCGTGGAGTATCTGATTTAGATAGTATATGCAACCAATTAAAGGAAGAAGAATTGATTAAATTTAAAGAAAAAATTGCCGAAAGCAATAAGGCTTTAGTATAATGTAGATAATTGAAAAAAATTATCTATTGATTGAAGAAGAAAAAAGAAATTATGCTAGGGAGTAAACAGCTTGAAAATTATATTAAAAAATACCGTATTATTCGAAATGAATATGCGGTATTTTTTTATTAAAATTCAGAAATTAAGAGAAGTATATAATAAAAAATTAAATAAACTTTGTATGTGATGTTATACAAAAAATTGTTTAGAAGCTGAATTTCGATTAGTAAGAAAAGGTTATAAATTATTTTTAAAATTAATAATTGCTTAGAAATGGCTTGAATACTAGATTTAATAAGATTTTTAATAAGAGAGATAATATTTGATTGCTAAAATTTAATGAAAATTAATTAATAAAAAGCTATTAAATAGCAAAGAGAGCTGCTTGAATACAGCTCTCTATCTTAAAAGGTGAATTTGATAAATTTATTTCAATCAATCTACAGAATAGGATTAAAGCTATCCTGCATGACTAAATATATTTATAAACTAATAACAAGAATAAGTAAAATTATTATTACCTTATCCAGAGTATCATTAGTTTCTGATTTAATGTTTTGTTTATCAGATTTAAAAACGAATTAGTCATTGAAATAAATACTAAAAAATTTAGAACTTCTTTCATATCAAATTCTCCTTTATTAAATTAGAGTTATTATATGAATTTTAATATTAAAATATTATAGTTAATTAGAGGTAATTTATGAATGAAATACCATAAGTTAAATAGCCAAATAAGTTTCTTTGATAAACCAAAAATAAAGTTGCTAGAGGATTGGACAAGACTCCACCATCTATTAACTAAAAATAGCGTTCATGAGGTTTTTTATGGATAAAGAGGATAGTTATTGTACCAATAGATAAAATGTTCTATAGAGTTTACAAGAAAGAGATATAGAGAGGTGTTAAATTAATACGTTTAAGGAGGATTACATGAATAAAGAATTATTTAAAGAAACAGAGAACTTACTTAAGAATTACAATAGATTAGAAACTGAAATTAAATTAATAAAAGCAGAAATTGAAGATATAAAAAAATCTTATACTGGTTGTGTAGCTATTGGATATAGTGAGAAAAGTGGAGCAACAAATAAGTTTAGCAGCATGGTTGAAGATGAAGTAATAAGGAAAGAAAAAGATTTATTTTATCTTAAGAGAGATTTAGATTATAAGGTCAGATTAAAGAGAAGAATAGATTTAGCTATACAAACACTTAGAACAAAAGAGGAGAAGGATTTAATTAGATTAAGGTATATAAATCAACCTAAAGTTAGTTGGGGAACAGTTGCTAGACATTTAAAATATAATAAAGATTATTGCAGAAAGGAATTAAGACCTAAGGTTATAAAGCAAATTACAGATTTTGTTTTCTATAATCCAGGAGTTCAAGAAAGATTTATTATATAAATATACCCCCTATTTATACCCGTTTAATACCCACCATATACCCACTTTTATATGTTAGTATGTAATTGTGGATAGGGTAAAGCGTTCATTGATGATCCTCCTGTATGTAAATTAAAACTTAACTAACGGAAAGCAAGGTGTAAAAGCCTTGCACATGGAAGGAAGAGTATTAATAAAGGTGCAACTCCTTTACCTTCCTAAATAATACTTCCGCTTAAGTTTATTTTATCATATAAAGTCTAAGCAGGATTAAGTTCCTGCTAATATGGGGAGATAGTTTAATTGGTAAAACATTGGTCTCCAAAACCAAAGTATGAGGTTCAAATCCTTGTCACCCCGCCATTAAAAAAATTAAATAACCTCTGGATTACGGAAAAGAATCTAGTTTCGGCTAGGTTCTTTTATTATATAATTTTTTACCTTATAATGTATTATGAGGTGGTTTAATGGAAAAGAGATATCAAATATTTATAAGTTCTACATTCGCAGATTTACAAGAAGAAAGAAAGGCGATTATGGAAGCTATTATGGATTTGAATTGTTTTCCAGCAGGGATGGAGATGTTTCCAGCTAATGATAGTGAACAATTTGAATATATAAAAACTATAATTGACGAAAGTGATTATTATGTGCTTGTTCTAGCTGGAAGATATGGTTCTGTAGCTGAAGATGGCAAAAGTTATACAGAAAAAGAATTTGATTATGCTAAAGAAAAAGGAATACCAGTATTAGTATTTACTAAAAAAGACTTAGAAAATATTCCAGTATGTAAAACAGATAATGATTCTGAAAAGAAGAAAAAATTAGAAATATTTAGAGAAAAAGCTATGGAGAACAAGTTAGCTAAATATTGGGATAATGCAGATGAGCTAAAATATGGTGTATTAAGTAGTTTATCAAGAACATTTAAAACTCATCCAAGAACTGGGTGGGTGAGAGGAAATATTGCAAATAATGAAAATTTATTAAATCAGATTAATGATTTAAGAATCGAAAATGATTCTTTAAAAGAGAAGATAAATGAATATAATAAAGAAAAATCAGAATTTGATATTGATAAAAATACTTTAGCAAGTGGCCAAGATTTATATACTATAGAGTATAGTTATTTCGATTGGACTAGTAATAGCAACATAAATAGGGAGATAGATTTAACTTGGGATGATATAGCAATTTTGATGCTTAGAATTATTGATAGAAAATTTATCATAGAAAGTAGGATTAAAGGAAAATTTGAGGGAATTCTAGATAGTGAATATTTGAAATTGAGATATGATATTTATATTTCAGATATTCAATTTAAAAAAATATTAATGCAATTAGAAGTTTTAGGATTAATACAAAATAAAGATGGATTTTTTGAAGCGACTAAAAAAGGTGATTTTAAATATGTTGACTGGTTATTGGTTAAAAATCAATAATTTATATAGAAGGGTGGTGTTGTTATGAAGCTTACACCAAAACAAAAGGCGTTTGCTGAATATTATATTGAAACAGGCAACGCCACAGAATCAGCTATTAAGGCAGGCTATAATAGGAAGAGTGCTAGACAAATAGGAAGCATGAACTTAACAAAAGTTGACATAAAATCTTATATAGATGAAAAAATGAAAGAACTAGAAGATAAAAGAATAGCTAAAGCAGAAGAAGTGCTAGAGTATTTAACTAGAGTTATAAGAGGAGAAGAAACAGAGCAAGTAGTAGTTACTGAAAATATCGGTGATTTTATGAGTGAGGCTAAAGTTGTTGATAAGGAAATTTCAGCTAAAGATAAAATCAAAGCCGCAGAATTATTAGGTAAGAGATATAGATTGTTTGTTGATAAAGTTGAAAAAGATAGTAACATAAATGTTAATTCTACAACTAAACTAGATTCTATACTTAACCAATTAAAGGATGATGATAATGAGTGATGAATACAAGTTATCAGATAAGCATTTAGCTTTTTTAAAGCATAGAGCACCAGTAGAAGCATTGGAGGGAACAACTGCGGCAGGAAAAACTACAGTAGGAATACTAAAGTTTATGCTAATGGTTGCAGAATCTCCTAAGAAAATGCATGTTATTGCTGCCAAAACAACTGGAGTTGCTGAAAAGAACTTAATACAAAAGGAATATGGGATTACTGATGTATTTGGTGATTTAGTTAAGTATAACGGTAATGGTGATAAAGATAATAAAATACCTCATATAAGATATATAACTTCTAATGGTGAGAAAATAATATATATACTAGGTTATGATAATGTAGATAAATGGAAGATGGCCTTAGGTTCTCAATTCGGTTGTGTACTTATAGATGAGGTTAACACAGCTAGTATTGAATTTGTAAGAGAAATATGTACTAGAAATGATTATCTTATGATGACACTTAATCCAGATGATCCTAACTTACCTATATATTCAGAATTTATTAATTGTTGTAGACCATTAAAAAAATATAAGAAAGATGTACCAGTAGAAATATTAGGGCAACTCAATTCAGAAGAGAAGCCTAATTGGACCTACTGGTTTTTTACTTTCTATGATAATGCATCTTTAGATGAAGAGGCTATTGAAAAGAAAAAGACGAGTGCTCCTAAAGGAACTAAGCTATATAAGAATAAAATATTAGGTTTAAGAGGTAGAGCAACAGGTTTAATATTCAGTAATTTTGAAAGAAAGAATAATGTATTATCTAAAGAACAGGTTATTAAACAAATAAAAGATAAGAAATTAAAGTTTGTTCAATTTACAGCAGGATTAGATACAGCATATTCTCAAAATAGTCCTGATACCTTTGCATTTACTTTCTTAGGTATTACAGATAAAAAAGAGTTATTTGTATTAGATGAAGAGGTATATAACAATAAAGACTTAGAAACTCCATTAGCTCCTAGTGATATAGCTCCTAAATATTTTAAGTTCTTAGAGAAGAATAGAAAGGAATGGGGATTTGCTAGAGATGTATTTGTAGATTCAGCAGACCAAGCAACTATAATGGAGCTTAAGAAGTTTAAAAGAACTAATCCATGTATGTATAACTTTATTAACTCTTATAAGAAAGTAACTATATTAGATAGAATACATTTAGCTCTAGGATGGATTAATACCAATGGTAAAGTATTTTATTATGTTTTAGATAGTTGTAAGGAGCATATAAAAGAGTTAGAGTGCTATTCATGGAAAGAGGATAAGTATGAGCCAGAGGATGCAAACGACCATACAATTAACTCTAGTCAGTATGCATGGATACCTTTTAGAAAATTAATAGGAGATTATAAGGAGGAATAGAAATGGGGTGGTTTAAGAGTATGTTAACTAAAGCAGCAATTAAATATTTAAATGTTCAACCAGCATTAACTAATCTTATTACTATACAAGAGGCTTATACCTATGAAACTAATGTAATTAGAAATAAGCTTTGGTATAGGGGAGAACCATATGAACTGGACCAATTCTTTAAGAATATAAGTAGTGATCCAGTAAATAAAGCTAGGTTTTGGAGTGCTGTTCCAAGTGAAGATTTAAGTATAAGAAAAATACATAGTGGATTACCTGCAATGATAGCCGATAAGCTAAGTGATATAGTTGTAGCTGACTTAGATAGTATAGAGGTTACTGGAGAGGCTGATAATACATTATGGGAAGAAATAAGAAAAGATAATAAGTTTGATGATATGTTAGGTGATATAATTGCTACTACATTAGTTAGTGGTGATGGAGCTTTTAAACTATCTATAGATACAGAGATAAGCAAATATCCAATAATAGAGTTTTTCGATGGTGATAAAGTTGAATATATAACTCAAAGAGGAAGATTAAAAGAAATAAAGTTCTATACTTTTTATACTAAAAATAATAGACAATATAAATTAAGTGAAACTTATGGAAAAGGATATATAAACTATAATTTGTATGATAGTAATGGTAATGAGGTTTCTTTAAATACACTTGATGAAACTAGAGAGCTTGGAAATGCAACATATGAAGGCGACTTTATAATGGCAGTACCATTAATGTTTTTTAAATCTCCTAAGTTTGAGGGAAGAGGTAAAAGTATATTTGATAATAAATCAGATGCCTTTGATGCATTAGATGAAGTTATAAGTCAATGGATAGATGCCATAAGAGATGGAAGAGTTCAAAAGTATATACCAGAGGATTTAGTTCCTAAGGATATTAACGGTAACTTAATGAAGCCTAATCCATTTGATAATAGATTCTTAAAAGTAGGCTCTAGCCTTTCAGAAGATGCAAAGAATGAGATAGATATGAAGCAAGCTAATATAAATTATGAGGCTTATGTTGAAAGTTATTCAAATGCTATTGATATGTGTCTACAAGGTATAATAAGTCCTAGCACTTTAGGAATAGATCTTAAGAAAACAGATAATGCAGAAGCTCAAAGGGAGAAAGAAAAGACTACTTTATATACTAGAGGTAAATTAGTTGATATATTAACAGAAGTTATACCAGAGTTAGTTAATATAATTCTAAAGACCAATGATGTATTAAATAAAAAGAATACTGGAGAATATGAAGTAAGTATTGTATTTGGAGAATATGCAAGTCCTAGCTTTGATACAGTAGTAGAAACTATAGGGAAAGCTAAAACCTATGGAGTAATGTCTATAGAGCAATGTATTGAGGAAATGTATGGAGATACATGGACAGATGAAGAAAAGGAAGAAGAGATAAAAAGAATAAAGGAACAGAATGGCTATCTTGTAGCTGAAGAACCTAAGACAGTAGATGATTCTGATATTTCATATACTGATGATAATGAGGTTGAAACAGATGGACAAGAGGGATAAGGATATACAATTATTAGCTGATATACTTAGAGGAATTACTGAAAATAAAATAAAAGAAAATGCTAAAAAGGAAAGAGATAAGTCTTATGATATTAGAAATATATTCGAGCAAATGGAGCTTGATTTAATTTCTAGTATGCATAGGGCTTTTTATTTTCATCAAGCCGAGCAGAGTAAAGAAGGATTTCAATGGGAACAATGGCAAAGGACTAAGCTTAGAGAAATTGAAAAGTATAGAAAGAGAAATAAGAAACTAGTTGAGGAATATAACAAGCCTATCCAAGAAGCTATAAACAGAGAGATTCAAGGGAATTTTACTAAAGGTCAAGAAAATACAGAAAAGTTAATAGATGAAGTAAAGATAAAGTTTCCAGAGAATATAAAAGAACCTCAAACAGTTAGAGAGTATATTGCTAAAGAACTAGGGAAAAAGACTACTCCACAAGTTGAAGAAAACTTCTTTGGTATTAACGAAAAGAAACTTAATGCATTACAGGAAACTGTTACAAATGATTTAAAAAAGGCTCAAATGTCAGTTTTAAGAAAGATGGATGATGTATATAGGCAAATAATATTTAAAACTCATGTATATTTGCAAAGTGGTACTAAGACTATTAATCAAGCTATAGATATGGCTACTAAGGATTTTCTTGAGAAAGGTATAAATAGTATAACTTATAAGAATGGTAAACAAGTTAATATTACTAGTTATGTAGAGATGTGTTTAAGAACAGCAAGTCAAAGAGCTACATTTTTAGGTGAAGGAAAGAAAAGAGATGAATATGGAATACATTTAGTAGTTGTTACGGCTCATGCTAATACTTGTAAAATGTGTGAGCCATGGCAAGGAAAAGTATTGATTGATGATATATTTTGTCATGGTACTAAAAATGATGGAGATTATTCATTATTAAGTGAGGCTATAGGAAAAGGATTCTTACATCCTAACTGTAGGCATACATTAGCAACGTACTTCCCTGTTATAACAAGGCTTCCAGTAGTTCTTAATGGTGAAGATGCTATTAAACTTTATGAAGCTGAACAGAAACAAAGATACTATGAAAGACAATTAAGAAAGTGGAATAGATTTAAAGTTGGTACTTGTGATGAAGAGAATAAAGAAATAGCAAGTAAAAAGGTTAAAGAATTAGAAAAAGCTTTAAAGAATCATTTAGAAAGTAATAAAGAGCTTAGAAGAAATAATTACAGAGAAAAAGCTAGAGAAGGCTTAAATATTAAGGATGCTAATATAGAGGCAGAAGTATTGAAGCAAAAGTTTCAAAATGCTAAAATTAAAGAAATAAGAGATTTCATTAAGAATAATCAACCTTTAAAAATAGAGGTTGGGAAACAAGGTAAACATATTTTAGGACATAATAACTACATTGAAGGTAGAAGTTATTTAACCATATCTTTAGAAGAGGCACAAGAACTTATTAATAAGTATGCTGGTACTGGTGATTTAGATATGGATTCTAAAGGTAATTGGAGAAAAAAAGAAATAATAAAAACAGATAAGGAAATAGGTGTTAATGTAAGTATGTTAGATGGTTCAGAAACCAAAACAAATAACTTTAAAATACATTATTCTAAAAAAGGAACTCATATAGTTCCTAATTAAAGAGGTGATTTCATGTTTAACTTAGTAGAGACATTAAGAGATATAATGAAAACTTATAAGCTAGATAATAACCTTAAGTTAAAAATAAAAACTGTTGATGGGAATATCATTATTGGACCATATGAAGGATTTACACAAGCTTTAGATAACGAACCAGAGATAGCAAGTATAGAAATAAAAAAAGATGAATATAACATTGAACTATATGAGAATGAAATAGAATCCATAGAAATAGTATAAATTAAAAAATGTAAATAATGAAAATCAGTAATAATATTATATTATTAAATTTATTTTTACGAAAATATATTATATAAGAGGTGTGTATATGAATATTAATGAGTGGGCATTTTACTTAAATGATAACCAAGTTAATGAAAAAATTGAAAGCTATAGAATTAATTTGATTAAAATAAATAAAGATATCAATTCAGAAGAAATACTAAAAGTTTACTTTAAAATTATTACAAATAATAGTATTAATAATAGGGCTAAACTTTATTATATAATGGAATTTGAAAACTTATTGATTAAAAGTAGAATTAGAAATGTTGAAGATGTAAAAAGATTCTCGGAATCTTTATTTTAATATTAAATTATAATAATAAAAGGGATTAGGATATACCTAATCTCTTTTATTATGTCCAAAACTTGCTTAAGACCTTAAACTGTGCATGGAATTAACAGCCGACAGGCTATAAATGGAGGTATTTATGTCTATATCAAATTTTAATTTAAAAAAAAGATTATGTATGAAATTAGCTCAAGATGATGGAGCAGGCAATGGAGGAGCAGGTTCAGAAACTAATTCAACTGATAATTCAGATGGAGAAGGTGAGAGAACAGAAGAAACTAATCCAAAAGAAGAAAAGACTTTTACTCAAGAAGAAGTAAATAGGATGATTAAGGATAGGGTGGCAAGAGAAAAGAAAGGCCAACTATCTAAAGAAGAACTTAAAGCTTATCAAGATTGGAAAGAAAGTCAAAAGACTGAGGCTCAAAAGCAAAGTGAAGCTTTAAATAATGCTGAAAAAGCTAAACAAGATGCAGAAGAGAGAGCTAATACATTAGAGGCAAAAGTAACTTGTTTATCTAAAGGTGTTTTAGCTGATAACGTTGATGATGTTGTTATATTAGCTAAAGCTATGGTAAGTGATGATGTTACTATGGATCAAGCAGTAGATAAAGTTTTAGAAAAATATCCAAGCTTTAAAGGAGTGCAGCAACAAGATGAAAACAAAGGCTTTAAAATAGGTGCTGATGGCGGAAAACAAAAAGGAAATGTTGAAGATGCACTAGCAAGAGCCTTTGGAAATAAATAATAAAAAGATTAGGAGTGATATAAATGGCAGTATATAGTTATGCTGAACAATTTGAAAGAGAATTACAACAAAAGTATGCTAGAGAATTAACTTCTTATGATTTAGAGCAATCTAATCCACAAGTTAAATTCATTAATGCACAAACTATTAAATTACCTAATATAACAGTAAGTGGATACAAGGATCACAATAGAGGTAATATGGGTTTCAATACAGGAACAATATCTAATGAATGGGAACCAAAAAAATTAGCTCATGACAGAGATATAGAATTTGCTTTAGATCCTATGGATATAGATGAAACTAATTTAACTTTAGAAGTGGCAAATGTTCAAAACGTATTTGAAACAGAACAAGCTATTCCAGAGAGAGATTCTTATAGATACTCTAAGCTTTACGCAGAGGCTAAAACATATAAATCAAATGGAGCTGTTATAGACAATACAACTTTGACTACAGAAAATGTATTAGATTGGTTTGATGAAAAGATGGAGAAAATGGATGATGAGGGAGTACCATCAGAAGGAAGAATCCTTTATGTTACACCAGCAGTGAACAAAATAATTAAGAATGCACAAAATATCCAAAGAAGCTTAGATGTTAATAGTAATAATGGAAAGATAGATAGAAGAGTATATTCTTTAGATGATGTTACAATCAAAAAAGTACCATCATCAAGAATGAAAACAAAGTATGATTTCACTAATGGATGTGTTCCAGCAGGTGATGCAAAACAAATCAATATGATCCTTATACATCCATCTTGCCAAGTAACTAGAAGTAAATATGCTTATATGAAGTTGTTTACTCCTGGTACTGATTCAAGAACAGCTGATAAATATGTGTATCAGACTAGGGAGTATGGAGATACTTTCTTAATAAAAAATAAAGCATGTGGTATAGCTATTAATGCAGAGGTAGAGAGCTAGAAAGGAGTAATAACATATGAAGGCTATTAAAGAAAATAAAGTTTATACAATAACTGAATCTGAACAGAACTTTTATAAACAACAAGGATATGACATAGTTAATGATGAAGGGGAAGTTATAGAACGTGGAGCAGGGAAATCTATTTCTTATGAGGAATATATAAAGTTAAAAGATGAATTAGATACATTAAAAGATGAAAACTATACTTTAAAGCAAGAAAATGAGAAATTAAAAGAAGAAAATAAAAAGCTTAAAGCAGAAAATAAAGAGTTAAAGAAGTCTTAGTTAAGGCTTCTTTTTCTTTATAAGGATGTGAGAATATGTCTTATGTAGATATTTCATATTATAAAGATAATTTCAAAGGTAATATCATTAATGATGATACTTTAGAAAATAGATTAGAAAGAGCATCAGATCAAATTGATAAATTAACCTATAACAGAATAATAGGAATAGAATTTAAAAATTTATCTCCATTTCAACAAGATAAAATTAAAAAAGCAGTTTGTTTACAAGCTGAATTTATAGAGCAATATGGTGAGTTTATTAATATGCCTTTAAGTGGATTTTCAGCTGGTAGTACTTCGGTATCTTTTAATGGAAGTATTGTAAATGGAATAACAACCACACAGGAAGTTATTAATTATATATATCAAACTGGTTTAAATAGTAGGAGGCTCTAAACTATGGGAATTAAATTACCATTTCCTAAATGGCTTTTAAAAACACCAGTAGAGGTTTACCATACTTATATGGATGAGGATGGCGAACCAGTAGAGGACTTAATTTATAAAGGATTAAGTATATATAATGAGAAGGGAAAGAATACTCTAGATGCAGAGCGTAGACTTGTAACTTTAAGTGGTAACGTAATAATTGAAGGTGATATTAATCCAGGTAAGTTGATAGAAGGATATATTAAAATTGGAGAACTTAAAAAGGATATTTATAAATCTTCAAGACCACGTAATCCAGATGGTTCTGTTTTTAGTACTGAATTGGAGCTAATATAATGAAAGCTAAAGTAACAATAAAATTAGATAGAGCTAAGATAAATACATTAATAAATGCTAGAAATAAAGCTTTAGAGGAAACTACAGAGGCCATATTAAGTGATATTAAGACAAGTGCTGTAGTTCCTAAGGATACTGGAGAACTTGAAAGAAGTGGTTTTGTTGATTTATCGAAGTTAGATGATGGAATAGCATCTATAATTTTTGATACACCATATGCTAGAAGATTATATTGGCATCCAGAGTATAATTTTAGGCAAGATAAAAACATAAATGCACAAGGTAAATGGATGCAATCTTATATTGATGGAGATAATAAAGAGTTTGTAACAGAGACTTATTTTAAATTCTTAAAAATATTTAGCAAAGGATTGATTAAATAATGTTGCTAAGTGAAGTAAGAGAGTATTTAAAAAGTAAAATAGAATGCCCTCAATGGTATATAGGAAAGATAGATGCAACTAAAGAGCAATGTATAGGTATCTATAGCATAAGAGGGCCAAGAAATCATATAGCCTTAGGTGGATTAGAAAATACAAGCTATTCTACTAAGGCTATTTCTATACTAATACATTGGGGAAAGAACGCTAATATAGCAGAGCAAAAAGCTCAAGAAGTATTTAATGTTTTATTTGGACAAGATGCTGTTATAGGTGGGAAAAGAGTTATAGATTTTAAAATGATAACTACTGAACCTATAGGAATTGGAACAGATAAAAATAACATATATGAATATGTAATAGAAGTAAATATAATACATGAAAGGTAGTGAATAATTATGGCATTTACAGGAGTTTTTCCAGTATATAATCTTAAATTTAAGATAGGAACAAAAGGAAAAGCAAGTCAATCTCAAGATATGCAGACTATAGCTGATATGGAGAACTTTGGTATAAAGATTGATGGTAAGGTAGAAGATTGGACACCAATGGATACAGCAGGTTGGGCAAGAAGTTTAATGACAGGAAAAAGTTTCTCAATATCTTTAAAAGGCAAAAGAAATGTAGGTGATCCAGGAAATGATTATGTTGCAGCAACTGCATGGAAGGATGGATTAGATTGTAGTACAAAAGGAGAAATGGAGTTCCCAGATGGGTCTAAACTTACATTTAATTGTGTAATTGATATTAAAAATGTAGGTGGAGATGATAGTACAAAGGTTGCTCCATTAGAATTTGACTTAAAAGGTGACGGAAAACCAGAATATACAGAAGCACCATCAAGCTTAGGACATTAGGAGGTATAAACAATGGCAAAAGTATATGACATAATGAATAAGTTAGTTAATGTAAAACCAACATTAAAGATAGATGAAGATCACGAATATAAAATTAATAATACGAAGAATAATGCTATATATATTCAATCATTAGTTAAAGAAAATAAGAAAAAAGATGATAAAAAACAGGATGAGATGGAGCTTATTAATAAAATAATAAAAGCTTCCCTAGGTAAAGAAGCTTTTGAATATATAGATAGTAAAGGTGATGAATGGAGCATGTCAGCATATAATGCAATAATAAATGTAATAATGGCTGCTATATCTAATATTGAATTAGAAGAAATTGAAGAAATGAGTGAGAAAGAGGCAAAGCGATTTCAAGAAAGTAAAGAATAATCAATGGTATGATTTATTTGAAGATTGGGAGCTTATAGAAGCTTCTTTTACAGCTCAATACGGAATTAGATTAAGAAATGAATCGGATATGACTTGGGATGAATTCTGTACATTGCTTAGTGGAATAATGCCTAAAACACCACTAGGTCAAATTGTTTCAATAAGAAGTGAAGAAGATGAAAATATGCTTAAGAACTTTACAGAAGAACAACAAAGGATTCGTAATGAATGGAGAAGTAGACAAGTAGAGCAAATGACAGATGAAGAAAAAGAGGAACAAATAAAAGAAATACAAGAAATTCTTAAAAAGGCGTTTAGTTAAAACTAAATGTCTTTTTTATTTTAAGAAAGGTGGTGAGGTAATGGCAGATGCAGATTCAGTAGGGAAAATTGGTCTTGATTTAGAGATACAAGATGGTGATATAGGAAAACAAATAGAAAAGATGGCTAGTGCTATAGGTAGTCAAATAAGTAAGTCGCTAGAAGGAATAACAGGAAAATTTGATTTTAATTCAATAACAAAAGGAATTTCTGAATCTTTAAATAAAGGAATGAATAATATTGATGAAACTATAAAATCTAGTGTTGAGAAAAGTAAAGCTAATATTCTTAAGACAATAGAAGAAATAAAATCAAAAGCTTTAGATGCTATAAGAAGTATAATAGCTAAATCTAAAGAAATAAAAATTCCTATTCAGTTTTCTCCAGTTAGTAATATTGCAATGCCTAGTAGCAAGGTAGCAACGCAACCAATAAGTAGAAGAGGACCACCAAAAAGTAATGTTGGAGATTTAGAATCTATAAAATCTAAGATTGAAAATCTTTCTAATAGTTTAGAGATAACTAATAGATCAATAGAGCAGCAACAAGAAAAATTATCAGGATTGAAGGCTGCTTATAATTCTACGTTTAATCAAGCTAGAAAAAACAAATTACAGGAGCAAATATTAAAAACAGAAGCTGTTATAAATAAACTTATAGCTAAATCTGATGCAACAGGGTTTAAATTAGCTGATTTAGATAGGCAGTTTGAGAAATTAGGTAATTCAGCTAAGAATTCTACTTTAGGATTAAATGAAGCAAGTAATAGTATGAAGAGGCTTGAAAATACTACAAGTAGAACAAATAGAAATTTAAGAAATGCTAATAACTCTACTAGACGATATAGAGAAAATATGAATGGTGCTAGAAGTGCAACAGGGATGTTTATTGATAGTATGTTTAGGTGGGGAATAGTATTCCCTTTAGTAATGAAGGGGATAAACACTGTTGCTAGTTATATAGGAAGTGCTTTAATGACTAATGCTCAGTTTGCAAACAGTTTAGCACAAATTAGAACTAATCTTATGGTTGCATTTATGCCAATCTATCAAGCAGTTCTACCAGCACTTAATGCTCTTATGAGTGCATTAGCAACAGTAACCGCATATATTGCAGCTTTTATAAGTGCTATATTTGGTAAAACATATCAAGCTAGTTTTGGTGCTGCTAAAAGTATGAATGCTTCTATAGCTTCAATGAAGAATATGGAAAAGCAAGGTAAAAAAACATCTGGAGCAGTAGATAAAATAGGAGATTCGGCAGAAAAGACAAAAAAGAAAATACAAAGGTCCTTAGCTGGATTTGATGAAATAAATAAATTAAGTATTCCAGATGATTCTGATAAAGCTCCAAAGGCTCCAAAAGGAGGAGGCGGTGGTGGAGGAATAGATCCGATACCAATGGTTGCTCCAGATATAGATTTAAGTCCAACAAGTGTAGCAATGCAAAAAATAAATGCTATGGTAGAAAAGCTAAAAGACATTATATCTAAAATATTTCAACCTTTTAAAAATGCATGGGCAAGAGAAGGAGCTGCAACAATTGCAAGTATTAAATATGCATTACATGGAGTTTGGGAGCTTATAAAAGCTATAGGTATTAGTTTTTTAGAAGTATGGACTAATGGAACGGGAGAAAAAATACTTGTAGTTATTCTACAAATTTTACAAAACATATTTAATATAGTTGGAGATATAGCAATTACATTTGCAGATGCTTGGAATGCTGGAGGAATAGGAACAGCTATAGTTCAATCTTTAGCAAATGCTCTTTTAAATGCACTTACATTAATTAAGCATATGGGAGATTCTTTAAGGCAAGTTTGGGGAGAAATTGGTCCTGGATTAGCAACTACATTCATGCAAATATTAAATGCAACATCAGGAGTATTAGAAAATTTAACTCAAAAATTAATTTATGTTTGGGATAATGGAGGTAGTCATTTATTCCAGGGATTTATAAGGCTAGGAGCAAAAATATTTGAATTAGCTGGGTATATTTATACTAATTTTGTTGCTCCTATGGTTAATTGGTTTGTAAACATGATAGCTCCAGTTCTAGCTAAATTAGCAGATATATTAGGAATTGTTTTAGATGCGTTTAGCAACTTAATAAATTGGTTAATGGGTAGTGGAAAGCCAGTATTAGATACAATTATTATTGTTTTAGGAAGTCTTGGTGCTTCTATACTAATAGTTAAAGGAGCATTAACTTTATGGACAATAGCTCAAACAATTTGGACAACTGTAGCAAAAATAAGTACTATAGCAACAACATTACTAGGTGGAGCAATAGCATTTTTAACAAGTCCAATAGGAATTGCAATAGTTGCTATAACAGCAATAATAGCTAGTGGAGTAGCTTTATATAAAAATTGGGACTTTGTAAAAGCTAAAGCTATAGAAATATGGGGAAAAATAAAAGACATATTTAATAGCTTTAAAGAATGGTTAAGGAATGTTTTCCAAACAGATTGGTCAAATTGTTTTGGAGTATTAGGGAATCTATTAAATCTTTTCTTAAAAAATGTAGATAATGTTTTTCAATCTATCAAAAAAATATTTGGTGGAATAATAGACTTTGTAACAGGAGTATTTACTGGAAACTGGAGCAGAGCTTGGCATGGCGTTGTAGATATTTTCAAAGGTATAATGAGTGGATTAGGTTCTGTAATTAAAGCGCCTCTAAACTCCGTTATTGGGCTAATTAATATGGCTATAGATGGTTTAAACAAAATTAGTTTTACTACTCCAGATTGGATCCCTGGTATTGGTGGTAAGCACTTTGGAGTTAACATAGCTAAAATGCCTTATTTGGCTAAAGGAGGTATAGTAGATAAACCAACACAAGCCGTAATAGGAGAGGCTGGAACAGAGGCAGTAGTACCACTAGAAAATAATACTGGTGGATTAAATTTACTTGCTATTAAACTTTCAGAAAGAATTAATAATATGTTATTACTTTCTAATAATGCATTAAAACAACCTGATTTAACAATGTTAGGTCAAAATATTAATAGTAATGAAAAGAAGAGTATTAATGATCCAGAGTTCATAGAAAAAATAAAAGAAGTTATAATAGAAGCTATTTTAGAAGCGATGAAGAATAAAAAAGATAATAGCTATAATAATTCAGGACCTCAAGAGAGTGGTGATTTAATATTAAGAATAAAAGATACTGATTTAGGTAGAATTGCAATAGAAGCTATAAATAAAGTGAATAGACAAGCTGGAGAGCAATTATTAAATTTTTAGGAGGTGGCAACTATAGGAATTAGTATAAATGGAGTAGCAGTTGCTTCTCCAAAGAGTTTTAAGGTTAACATAATGGATTTAGATGGAGAAAATACAGGAAGAAATTTATTAGGTATAATGCTTAGAGATAGGATAAGAGTTACTAGAAAACTTGAGTGTGAATGGGGGCCTTTAACATCTAACGAGATTAAAACAATATTACAATCTGTAAGTGGAACAGAGTTTCAAGTTACTTATCCTGATCCAATGGAAGGAGTTACAACTAAAAATTTTTATGTAGGAGATAGAAGTACACCTGCTGTTGATTTTAATAAAAATTTATGGCAAGGGTTGTCTATGAATTTAATAGAAATATAAATAAAGGAAAGAAGGAATATAAAATGGCAGAATTAGAAAATAAAATTACACCTGTAGAATCTACAGCAAAAGTAACAAGTACAATAACAGAATCTACAAATCTTAATGGAACAGTAGATATAGAAAAGGATGGAATGAAGCAAACAGCATTAACAGTGAGTTGTAGCTTAACTCAAAATACAGTTGCTAACATTCAAACATATGTAGTTAATATGGATTTATTCTTATCAAACTCTCAGTTAGTTCAAGCTGAAGTTCAAAAATTTAGAGATAAAGCAACACAAGTAGGAAAAAGCTTAAATTGTTTTGTATTTTAGTATAAGAGCTTACAGTTAGTAAGCTCTTTTTTAATAAAATTTAAAAAAAGAGGTATTCAAAATGGTTAAAATGACAAATAAAGAAATATTAGAAAAAGTTAATGTATTAGGAGAAATAAGTTCAAGAAAGTTACCAGTTAAAGTTTCTTATGCTATAGGCAAGAATATATCTAAAGTTGAAAGAGAATTAAAACACTATAATAAAGAAAGGCAAAAATTAATAGAAGAATATTGTTTAAAAGAAGATGATGGAACTCTAAAAATAACAGAGGGAAATTATGATATTGATCCAGAAAGATTAGAGTATTTTAATAAAGAAATTAATGAATTACAAGAAATTGAAGTTGAAATGGATATACATAAATTTAATATTGAATTATTAAATGGTTATGAAATGAGTCCAGGAGAGTTAATGTGTATTGACTTTATGATAGAGGAATAATATAAATATTAATCTTTAGGAAAGGGGGTTAGTATTTGTTTAAAGTATCAGAAGTATTTAATAAAGAAATAAATAAGTTACAAGGAAGAAAATTTAATGCTAAGGTTATTATAAGAGATAAAGAATATAGTGGAAATCAAATATATGAAATGAACTTAGAGGAATCAGTTAATCCTAGTGATAGTTTTTCTATAGGATCAATTTGTTCTAACAGTTTTGATATAAAACTAATTAATACAGGAGATATATTTGATAATGCTATTGTAAAACCATATGTAGGATTGTATATAGGAGATGATATAGAATATATACCTTTAGGTGTATTTACTGTAATTAAGACTAGTGTAAAAGGAAAATTTATAAATCTTGAGTGTGTAGATAATATGCTAGGATTAGAAAAAGTATATTTTTCAGATTTATCTTATCCAGCAGATATAAACGATATTGCTAAAGAAATATGTAAAAAGGCAGGCGTTAATTTAGCCAGTAAATTACCTAATTATAGAGTTAATAAAATAGAGGGATATTCATTAAGGGAAGCTATAGGATTTATAGCTTCCCTTTGTGGTTCATTTGCTAGATTTAATAGGATAGGTGACTTAGAAGTTAGAGATTATGAGGTAGTAAAGCAGGAAATGACACCTCATAATTTATTTAAATTAGATATTGAAGCTAATGAGTGTATTATAAAAAAAGTAATAGCCAAAAAAGGTGAAGAAGAATTAAGTACTGGTACAGATGATGGAAATAAAATTGTATTTAATAATCCAATAATAACTAAAGAAATTTTAAGTGATATATATACTAAATACAATGGGTTTAAATATATACCATATACAGCTAAGTGGAAAGGTAACCCAGCTATAATGGCTGGAGATATATTAAATTTAACTGATTTAAATGGGAATAAATATAATGCTTTAATAATGGAGCAAAAGTTTACCTATAAGAATGGTATTTCATCAGAAGTAAAGGCTAAAGGAAAAACTAGACAAGATTCTAGCTTTGATAGTAAAGGATCAGTTGCTCAATCAATGGAGAGATATTCTATTGAACAAGCAAATATAAAAAAGGCTTTAATAGATAAGGCTAGTATAAATGATTTAACAGCTGTTGATGCTAAAATACAGAGGTTATATACAGAGGATTTAACAGCTATAAGAGCCGATATAGTTACTTTAAATTCTCAAAAAGCTAATATTATCGAATTAAATTCTGTAAGAGCAGATTTACAACAGGCTATAATTGGTAAAGCTAATATAACAGATTTAAACGCAGCAGTTGGAAAAATAAATGTATTAGAATCTAAAACAGCTAGTATAGAAAATGCACTTAATAAAAATCTTACAGCAGAAAATATAGCGACAGGAGCAATAACAGCTGGTTCGGGAATAATAGCAGAGGGAGCTATAGGAGATGCAGAAATAAGTTCTTTATCTGTAAATAAGTTAAAAGTTGGAGATATAACAACTAGCAAACATAGAATTGTTAGTGCAGATGGAACCATAGAAATTGTAGGAAATCAAATTCTTATTAATAGAAATAATGTTAATAGAGTTATATTAGGAGAGTATAGGAAAACAGATGGTACTACAGATTATGGACTACTTATCAGAGATAAAGATGGTAAAACCATAATGCTTGATTCAGAAGGAGTTCATAATGCAGGGATAACTAATGGAGCTATAGATAATAATAAAGTAGCTGACAACGCTAATATAAGTGGTAATAAGCTAGATATAAATAGTGTTATTAGAGAAGTAAACAATAATGGTACTGAAACTATTAAGGGTACTAAGGTTACTGTAGGTGATAGAACTTTAGATGTAGAATTATCTACACAAAATAATACTATTAAAGAGCATAGCAAAGAACTATCTAGTCAAAAAGCTTCCTTAACCGCTTTAGATAATGCATTAAAGTTTAAAGTAGATTCACAAACTTTTACTCAGAGTACAACTACTATAAATAATAATATTAATAGAGCTAAGGAAGAAGCTATAAACTCAGCTAATAATGTTATTAATAATCTTCAAATAAGTTTTAGAAATTTAGCTATAAATTCTAACTTTGATTTTGGTTGGAAAAATTGGGGATTTAACAATCCAAATAATAATGCAACTGTTCAAATTATAAAAGATAGTGTTTTAGGAAATTGTGTTAAAGTAACTACACAAACCTCCGGTCAAGGTGTTTATTCAATCTTAAAAAGAAAAACTAAGACTACATATTCTTGGAGTTTTATGATAAAAAGTGATAAAACTTGCAAAATAACTGTTGCACATGAATATGGAGAAGGAACAAAGGAAATTTCTTTAACAACTGAGTGGACTAAAATTACTGGAACAGGAATTTGGAATGGTAATGGTGGTGCACTATGCTTTTATTCTAATGTAGACAATCCGCAAATAACTTATTACTTAACTAATTTAATTTATGTTGAGGGTGATAAGGTTGGCGATTGGACACCAGCTCCTGAAGATTTAAAAGCTTATTCTGATGATGTAGCAAAAGCTAAAGCAGATCTAGCACAAGCTAATGCGATAGCGAATGCAGATGGAAAAATTACAACTGAGGAGCAAAAGAGAATACAACAAGCACAAGAGAACCTTAATATAGCAATTTCTAAAGCAGATAAGGCAAAACAAGATGCAATATTAGAAGCTAACAGAATAGCAGAGTTAAAGAAACAAGAAGCTATAAACAGTTCTAATTCTCACGCTGATAGTAAAGCTAATGAAGCTCTTAATAATGCTAAAGCTTTTGTTAATTCAGAAATTACTAATGTTAATACTCATTTGAATAAAAATACTAGCGAGATAAATATTTTAAAAGGTCAGATAGAAAGTAAAGTTTCTCAATCAGATATAGATAAATCTATTCAAAATATAAAATTTAATGATGTAAATATGATTTTAAATTCTGGAGAGTTTAAAGACACAGATCATTGGAGCTGTACAAATGGTTCAAATAATTTAACCATAGAAAATAGAATATTAAAATTTAAGTTTACTAATTATGCTTCTTGGGGATGTTATATTTCTAATAATAGTTTGCTTAATAAACCTTTAGACATTTCTAAAAAATATACAGTTGTATGTAAGTTAAAGGCTTCAAAAAATCAAATTTTAACATTTAATATTTGTGATGGTAATAGCTATAATTATGTGTTTGGTAAAGAATTAAGCTTAACTACAGAATGGCAAATATTTAAATTTACATTTAATCCAACTCAAGTAGGAAATGAAAGACAGTTTAGATTTATTACTAGCAACTTAGGATATGACTTTGATTTGTACATTGAATTTGTAAAAATGGTTGAAGGAGCAACTTCTTCAGATAGTTGGAGCATGGCACCAGATTATGTTTTAGATAATATTAAAACAGTAACAAATAAAATAAGTATAGTAGAAAGTAAATTTACACAAGAAAATAATAGTATAAAAGCTAGTGTACAAGATTTAAATTCTACCACACAAACCATTACTACAAGTGTAAGTAATTTAAATAGAGATTTAACAAGTAAAATAAATTCTAATTTAGATGCATCTAAAAACTTTGCTACAGATATAGCTACTAATAAAGCTAATACAGCTAAACAAGAAGCTATAAGTAGTGCTAATTCTCATGCAGATAGTATTGCAGCTAGTAAAGCCAATGAAGCTCTTAATAATGCTAAGAGCTATACCAATACAGAAATCAATGTTGTTAATACTAAAGTTCATAATGTAGAAAGTAATATTGATATATTAAAAAATAAAATTGCTCTTAAAGTTGAACAATCAGATATAGATAAAACAAAAACAGAATTAATTAATAAGATAAATGTTGTAGATAATTTAGCTAATAACGCTAAAGATTTAGCTAGTGCCATGAGCTTAGGTAAAATGTTATTTAGTGATCCTACATTTAAAAATAGTTCTAACAATATTAAAACTTACAATAACAATGGAAATGGAACAGTAACAACTTCAAGAATTTCTAAAATAAATGGATGTCCAACTGATTCACAATATTGTATAGAAGTAAAAACTGTTGGAAGTGCAAGTCCTAACCATGGTGGATTTTATTTTGGAAATATGACTAGAGCAAATGCAATATTTGTAACGAAAATTATTGCTAAAATTCCAGTTGGATTAAGAATAGGGTGGTATTCAAATTCAACAGGGAATAATGGGAGTTCTAAATGGTTAACATCAGTAAATGGAACAGGTAAGTGGGAAGAGTATATACATTTATTAAAATGTGGTGATACAGGAAGTTTTTCTATTACCAGTTTCTTTGCATTAGATGGAGGGGGAACTCCAACATCTAGCAATCCAATAATTTGGCATATAGCTTATGCAACTGTTTTTGATATAACTGAAAATGATGAATCAGTTAATGTATTAAAAACTGAAATGTCAACAGCTAAAAATAAAGTTGCAACAATAGAAACTAATTTAGATAGTATTATTCAACGAGTAAGTTCTACTGAAAGTAAAACACATACTATAGAAACTAATTTAAATGGAAAAGCAACTAAACAAGAAGTAACAGAAGTTAATAATAGAGTTGCTACTATTAAAGCCAACTTAGATTCTATCACTCAAAGAGTAAGCTCCACAGAGAGTAAAACACAAACTTTAGAAAGTAACCTTAATGGTAAGGCGAGTAAGCAAGAAGTAAACAATGTTAGTAGTAAAGTTATTTCTTTAGAAACTAATCTAAATGGAATAACTAATAGAGTTTCTAATACAGAAAGTAGAATAAATACTTTAGATGGAAAAGTTGCTAGTGCTGTAACTAATCAACAATTTACAGAGTTTAAACAAAGTAATGATAAATTTAAATTTACTGTAGAGCAAAGAAGTAGCGTATCTAATATACTTCCTAATGGTAGTTTTTTTGGTGGAGATCGTGGATGGCTTCATAATGGTTCTGAATTTTGGGCTGGTGCTTATAGTGGATATGGATTCAAAGGCAGAATTACTGGTGCAATAAAAAACAGAGCAGCATATAACAATCCAGAAAGATACTTACAAACTCACAAAGCTTATAAAGTTAAAAAGAATACTACTTATACAATAAACTTCCATTATATTTGTGAAAAGAATGTACAATCAATGGATGCTTTTGTTGTTTTAAGTGATACTGAACATGGTGATTATGCACAACCAATTTGTGTATTAACAGCTCAAGGTGGTTCTCAAAGTAATGCAGCTGAAGAAAAACCATTTACATATAAATTTAATACAGGTAACCATGAGTGGGTATGGATTAGATTCGACCATAATGGAATGAAGAGCGGTGCTAATTGGGATGAATTTTGTTGGATTTATGTTAGTGAAGTTGGGATTTATGAAGGGGATGTCGGAGCTGTTAAGTGGACACCAAAAGGGGGAGAAGTTTATTCAGCTAACTATCAAATGGATGGGTTAGGATTCAAGGGAACTTTTGAAGATGGTACTTATGCATCTTTAGGTAGAGATGGTCTTGAATGGTATAACGCAGGAACTGGACATGCATATCATGCATTAACATATGTAACATCATTTGATATACCGGTTGGTAATCCTGGTAAAGCTTATATAAAGTTACCAGCTGAGTTTACTAAAAGAAGAAGCTCATTAAAATGGACAGTTGCATTACGTGGGTATTACTATAGTACCTCAGGTAACTTTTTCCCATTCCATGTACATTGTACTGGATCAAGGGATTATATAGAGAATGGCTTAGTCGTTTGTGAAGTACAAGGATTATGTAAAATCCAAAATGGAAGTAATTCAGGAGATGTACAATTTAGACCACTTACAGCAATGTTAATAGCAATAGCTTAGAATTAGAAAGGAGATTTATATATGGATAATTCTATTAAAAACTTTGAAAGTAAAGTTACTCTTTTTTATAGTATAAATACTGGAGAAATAAAATTAACTGCAGGAGGGATTCAGGATATGAGTTATTTTGGTCCTGATGCAGCTGATTTTAATTATAATTTTTTAGTCATTGATAAAGATGAGTATTTACTTAATAATTTAGATAAGTTTATTGTTCAAGATAATAAAGTTAAATTAAAAGAAGCTCAAATAAATAAATATGAAATAGCAGAATAGAAAGGATTTTAATATGGAAAAAGAATTAATAACACAAATGATAGGACAAGGAGCATTTGCTTTATTATTTGTTTGGCTTTTATTAGATACAAGAAAGGAGGCAAGGGAAAGAGAAAATAAGCTAAACAACATAATAAATAAACTAGCTGATAAACTAAATCTAGTAGAAGACCTTAAAGAAGATATAGAAGATATAAAAAATCATATATTTAAAGAAAAATAAGAAAGAAGGAATGTAAAATGGAAAAAATTTTAGATCCAATATTAAGTGCTTTAGCTGCTGCTATTGCACTTTTTTTAGCTACAATAATAAAAACTTTAGGTGACCAATTAATACAATTAATTAAAGTTAAGGTAGAAGCTACAGACCAAAAGCTTAAAGCTTCTAAATTTAATGAAGCATATGAAACAGGTAAAAAGATATTCTTTGCTATAGAAGAGAAATATAGAATTACAGAGAATATAGAAAACCTTGCTAAATCAAAAGCTGATTTATTTGATAAAATGCTTTTAGAAAATTGTCCATACTTAACCAAAGATGAATTAATACAAATTAGACAATCAATAGCAGGCGAATATAACAAAGGAAAAGCTATGCTGCATGAAGATAGTTTAAAACAACAAGCTACACAATTAGTAGAAGAAAATGAGAAGTTAAAGTTATTAAATGCAGAAACAGAAAATAAATTAGCTGCAGTAAAAAGCTTAAATGAGAGCCTATGATTTTTATTAGAATAAAGAAAGGATAATTAACTATGATAAAATTAAAATTAATTGCTAAAAGAGATTTTGAAGTAATTAGAAATAGTAAGGTTATTTGTAAAATAGAAAAAGATAAAGAATATATAGCTAATTATTATGATGATACAGAAGAGTTTTTTATAAACGAGAATAAAAATGAAATCTTAGTAGCAGAATTACTAGATAATAAGATAAAAGTAGATGAAGATTTTAAATTAATTGAGAGCCTATAATTTAGGTTCTCTTTTTTTATAAAAATTTATTTGGTAAGGAGGGATATATTATGGCAAATAGAGAAGATTACATTAAATCATTAAAAAAAGAAAATGAGTATCTAAGAAATCAATTAGAAGTTGCTAAAAGTGAAAGAAATTACTTTAAAGAGCTAGCTGATAGATGTGCTATTAAGTTAATGAAATATGAAAATATATCTGAAAAAGACATTATAGAAAATTTAAAAAATAAGTAGTTTATAAAAATTAACAGTAAAGGAATGACAAAAATGATTAAGGATAAAAACAGTAAAATGATGAAACCACCAATAACAAGAATGGGAGGAAAAAGTAAATTAAGAAAAACAATAATAGAAAATATTCCAGAACATACTTGTTACGTAGAATTATTTTTTGGAGCAGGTTGGGTATTCTTTGGCAAAACTCCTTCAAAGGTTGAGGTGATTAATGATGTAGATAAAGAGCTTATTAATTTATTTAAGATGATAAAATATCATGCTCCTGAAGTTGAAAGAATGTTAGAATATGAATTTTCAGGAAGAGATATATTTGAAGAATATAAAAATGTTACTTTAGAGCATTTAACAGAAATACAAAGAGCTGTTAGATTTTTATATCTAATTTCTCAAAGTTTTGCAGGTAAAGGAACACATTATGGATATGCAACTGCTAAAAAACCAGCACCACAAATTTTTTACAAAGGTGTTTTAAGTGAAATAAAAGATAGATTAAGAAATACTTATGTGGAAAATTTAAGCTTTGAAAAAATAATAGATAAATACGATAGAGAAGGAAGTTTCTTCTTTTGTGATCCACCATATTTTGAAACAGCAGGGTATGGAACAGAGTTTGGTGAAAAAGAGCATTTACTGTTAAGAGATAAATTAAAAAATATAAAAGAAAAATTCTTAGTAACTATAAATGACCATCCAAAAGTAAGAGGATGGTACAAAGATTTTAATATAAAAGAAGTAAAAGTAATGTACTCCGTATCTAATCAAGCAAGTGCAAGAAAAGAATATGGGGAATTGATAATAACAAATTTTTAAAAATAAAAGAAAGAAGGAATGTAAAATGTATATAAATCAATCAAATATTAAATTCAATGGCTTAAACTATGGAAATAATCCAAATAAAATAATTATTCATAATGCAGATCATCCAAATTGTAGTGTATATGATGTAGATAGATGGCATAAAGGAAATGGATGGAGTGGTATAGGTTATCATTATTTTATTAGAAAGGATGGTTCTGTTTGGACTGGTAGACCAGAAAATGCTAAAGGAGCTCACACAATAGGTCAAAACAGTTCAAGTATAGGAATTTGCTTAGAAGGTGCATTAATGAGAGAAAAACCAACTAGAGCACAATTAAATTCTCTTTATTATTTAATTGCAGATATTAGAGCTAGAAGAGGTAACTTACCTGTATATGGACATAAGGACTTTAATAATACAGATTGTCCAGGAGCAAACTTTCCATTAGAACAATTTAAAAATAATTCATATAGACCAACTGGAGGTACTGAAATAGTATCAGACAATGGCTTTTATATAAGCAATGAAGAAAGAGAAAATGCCACTATAGTTGGAGAGGGAAATATAGAGGTTTTAGATGAAAAGGGAAATGTTATTCAAGGAAGACATATATCAAGTTTAGACAGAGTTTTTGTACTAGGTATATATCCATCAAGAAATCATATAGAACTTATTTATCCAGGAAAAGATGAAAAATATCATGCTTATATTTCTATAGAAAACTATAGTAGATTAAGTTTTGACTATCATATGCAGTATAAGAATGATGATGGTGTTACGTACGTATGGTGGGATTCAAAAAATGTTAATGTAAAAGATCATGATGAAGAATTACAACCACACCAAAAAGCTTCACCAATGTATAGAACTAATGGATGGCTAAGAATAACATTCTACAGAGAAGATGGTACACCTTCAGATGGTTACGTGCGTTACGAAGGAGAACAAAAAGAAAGATTTTATAGAAAAGGCAAGGTAGTAAATGTTAGAACCTCTTTAACTGTAAGAGCAGGAGCAGGAACTAACTATTCAGCTATAGGAAGTTTAGAACCTAACGAAAATGTAGATATATTAGGAAAGGCAGAAGGTTGGTACTATGTAGAATATAATACTAAAAATGAAAGAAAAAGAGGATATGTAAGTGAAAAATATATTGAAATAATTCAATAAAATGGTATAATAAAAATGTATTTTATACATTAATTTACTTATTTTAGACACGAAGAGGAGAGTTAGATTAATTTCTAACTCTCCTTTTTTAGTTTAAATAAGTATGAAAGCATAAGTGGTTTTGAATAATTTATAGACACTGAAATATATAATTATATTCTTAAAAAAAGACAACTTGTCCAATTAATAGAAATATAATAAAATAAAAAAGAACCTAAAGTTGATAATGGTTATTTCAGGTTCTTAAAAACTAATTATATTTTATTGAATAAGTTAATTATACCATATATTCAATAAAATATAAAGAATGTATGGAGGTATTATGTTTAACCTAGATGAAGCAAGAGAATTTTTACGAGAAGTAGAGGGCTTTGATTTAGATTGTATTTTTATATCAAAAGAATATGAACTAAAGAAAGCGCTGCTACAAGAAAATTTAAAAAATGAAATAATTGAAAATCTAATTAATAGATTTAATAAAATTACAAAAGAAAAGAACGTTGTTGAATATGATCCAATAGTAAAGTTAGAAGATTCTATAGATAGTATTTCTATAGAAGATGTAAGCAAATTAAATTTAATAGAAGAAAATTTAAAAGCTATAGAAGCTATTGAAGAAATACAAAGCTTTGATGAAATATATGATAGTAGAGCTTATGTAATGATTTTAAAAAAAGATGATATGAATTTGATGTTCTTTAAAAAATTTATTTCAAGTATATATTTAAAAAGTAAAATGAAATTACTGTGGCTTGAAGGTAGGATGGAAAGACTAGATAAGGATATAATATCAATAGATGATAAATTTGATTGTGTAGGTTTTAGTAATAATTTGCTAGTGATTTCTAAACCTGCTTTTGAACAAATTTTTGATTATAAAGATGAGTATACTAAAAAAGCTAATGAAAATATAGAGCATATGAATAAACTTAGTATAATTAAAAATATAGAGTTATTAGCAATGGAATGCGAAAAAGTTACTATAAAAAAGAAGTTAGCAAAGATAAAAAAAGATCAAATAGAATGGTTTAAGGACCAAATAGAAAATAATTTTAATAGGGTTGAGCATATAATAGATAAAGCAGGATTAGATATTCAAGTTATTGAAGGTGAATTAAACATAAATGATGTATCTGAGTTAATCCATTTAATACAGAATGATTATCTTAAATCAGAAATTGATGATGAGAATTATATTGCGGATAGTAAAAGACCAATCAAGCAATAAATTAAATTTGATGAGGTGATGATATGAGAACCTTAGGGAAAATAATAATGTTTTTATCTTCATATGCACCACTATATATTTTTATAATAACTTTAAATTTTAACTTAAGTGAAATAAAAAACTCACTATATAAATTATCTGATATATCATTAATTAATCAGAATGATGTAATTTTATATATAATGATACTATTGGTAATTGTACCTAATGTAATTTTAAAAAAGATGTTAAATGATACTAAAGAATATAGTGAAACGATTAAGGTTATTAATATAGAAGAGGCAGATGATAAGATATTAGATTATATTTTAGCTTATATCGTTACATTCATGACAACTAATTATGTTGATTTTAAAAATAGTGATTCAAAGATAATATTTACTGGATTACTAATACAGGTTTTGTTAGGATATTTATATTGTAGAGCTAATATGTTTTATATAAATCCAGTGTTAAATATAATATATGGATATCATATATTTGTAGCAAATACAGAAAATAAGACTATTATAATATTAAGTAAAAAACAAGAAAATGTTCTAGAACTGAAGAAAGAAATTTATGAATCAAGCTATAAAAGAATAAAACTGAATTGCTTTTCTAATGGAATATACATATATAAATAGATAAAAAAGAAGGCTAGGGTAATCTAACCTTCTTTTATTTGCTATTATCAATATTTTAAGGTTGTCCCCAAGAACCGTCAATAGTAACTCTTTCAGAATAATATCTTATTACCCCTGAGACTAAAACATACCAATCCAAATAACCAGCTCCATGTGCTGTTAATTTAGTAGGATTACTTCCTATATCAGAATATGTAGATCCTGGACTAGGTCTCCAACTGAAGCCCATTGTTACACCAGATATGTCAGTAGTAGGCTTATCAGCACTTGCATAATAGTTTCCCCATCTAGAACTCCATTTTGCTAGATAAGGAACTTCCATAACTATTGTTACTGGCCAACGTGATTTTTGAACATATCTATAGCCTCTATAATCGTAAGTTTGTGTACTAGGAATAAGTTCAGAACTTTTAGTATTTTTTAAATCATTAACTACATTTTCAAAATATTTGTCTGCAGTTTCTTTTGAGTTAAATATCATTGGAGTAATATCACTTGGAATATCTTTATAACTTATAATTTTAGATACAGTCTGATTATCACTTTCTTGATTTATGTTATTGTTTTGAGCTGCAAATACAGAAGTAGGCGTAAGCATAAACGTAAAAGCTAGTAAACCAATTAATAATTTGAATTTCTTTTTCATAAAAACATCCCCCTATTTTTTATCTTTAATTTTCATTCTTAAGAATTTTATCAAAAGATATACTAAGTATATCAATACTAGAATAATGGCTATATTTAGAAAAAAGCCAAGCAATATTCTAATTTGTAATCCCATGTTTCTCCTCCTTTCTTATTTTAAAAATAACATATTTTTGAGTGATTTTTAATAGGTGATGCGCAAGTGGGCATTTTTCGTGCAAAACTGGGTTAATTTAATTTAAATTTAAATATAAATTGATTTTATTATATGATGAATAAAGAGTTAAATTGAAATTAATAAAGTGTTAAAAATATAAGTGAAATATTGAATTAATTGTAAAATGTATTATATTCTTTAAATGTAATTTTTTGTAGAAAGGAGAGAATATGGAAGATACTAAAGAGGAGAGTAATAGGATGCTAGTAGGTTTAATTATCACAGTTATATTATTTATTTTATGTGGTTTATATTTTTCAGAATGTGAAAAGCGTATTGAAAAAGAAAAGAAAATTCAAAATCAAATAGAAGCAAAAATAACTGGTAATAATATAAATCCTATTACAAATAATTATATTTTTGAAAGAGAGGTATTTTGATTATGAAAAATAAAAAGTTTTCAGGTATAATAATGGCTTTATTAATAGCCTTTTCAAGTTCTTTTATTAGTTGTTCAGACACTAGTAAAGCTCAAGAGGAAAAAATAAAGGCAGAGCAACAAGCAAAAATTGAAGAAGAAGCTAAAGTAAAAGCAGAAGAGGAAGCTAGAATAAAAGCTGAGGAAGAAGCAAAGGCAAAAGCAGAAGAGGAGGCTAGAATAAAGGCTGAGGAAGAAGCAAAAGCAAAAGCAGAAGAGGAAGCAAGGATAAAAGCTGAGGAAGAAGCAAAGGCGAAAGCAGAAGAGGAAGCTAGAATAAAGGCTCAAGAAGAGGCAAAAGCAAAAGCAGAAGCTGAGAAGAAGGCACAACAACAAACAACTAAAAGTAGCAATAATAGTTCATCAAATGGGTCTAATAATGAAACTAAAGTAGGACAAACTGTATATCTTACAGCAACAGGAAAAAAATATCACTCAAAAGCTAAGTGTGGTAATACAAAAACAAGTTGGCAAACTGATATAAATGATGCTAAAAGCCAAGGATATACAGCTTGCTCAAAGTGTTTTTAAAATAGTTACAGTTTAAAACCACCACGAGTTCGGGGTGGACTTAAACAGTTATGAAATAATTATATTTTCACCTGTCCAAGTAATCTTATTAATTACCTTTCTAATTGAAGTTTGCTTTTCTTGCATATTCATATTTTCAAATTCTTTTATAAAATGTTTTCTATTCTTTTCTTTTAAATTCAAATCTTCTTTGTTATAACTTAAAGAAATCTCCTCTTTTTCTAATAAATCTATTTTGCTTTGTAATTCTTTTATATTTTCATTCAAAGTTTCCATTTTATCTATTAGTATATTTGCTAAATCAGAATCTACTAAAGCTAATTTTTGAACTAAACCATCTAATAATTTTTTCTTATTTTCAAGTTCTTTTAAAAGAGAAGCTTTAATTCTAGAGCTATCTTTATTATTAATAGTAGGTTTATTTTTATTAATTTTCTCAAAGAAATTAACATCTTTTAGAGTTAATAATGTATCTTCTTCAATTTCCTTTACATCTCCAAAGGTATTACCACATTTGCTGGGACAAGAAAAATATAATTTCCTAGTTCCATCTTTCTTTTTATGGCCTAATACTATCAACATATTAGAACCACAGGTACATTGAACCATTTGAGCTAAAAAACTCTTGTTGCTTATACGAGGAGCTTTTCTACCTTCAAATGTTTTTAGTTTTTCTTGAGCTTTTATAAAAGTTTCTAATTCAATTATAGCTTTATGTTTACTTACAGCAGCTATTTTCAAACCTTCAACATTTTTTATTTTCTTACCATTGATTACTTTATTTTTTCCGTAAGGTAAATAACCACATCCGTTGGGAGTGCCAACAATTTCATATTTTAAAGTTTGTTTTAAGTATGTATTAGCTTCAGTAGAACTTTTTAGGTAGGTTATGTTATGAAGTATTCTACTTATTTTCTTTTTATCACAATTGAATTCATTTGAAAGCTTGAGTATACCTTTTCCATTTATAAATTCATCAAATATATATAATATATTATTTTTATCTTCCAATTCTAAATATTTACCTCCATCGATAGTAATAACCTTATATCCAAATGGAGGAGTTCCACCAGTCCATCTACCAGAACGAGCTAAATTCAACATACTATCAGTAACTCTTTGTTTTATATTTTCTCTTTCCATCTCAGCTAAAGAAGCTAATAATGTCATCATTAATCTACCAGCAGGAGTACTAGGATCATATTTATCTTCTACACAAATTAAGTCAATTCCATATTCTTTTAAAGTATTAAATGTTGTAAGAAAATCTAATGTATTTCTAGCTATTCTATCTAATTTGTAGCATGCTACAGCCTCAAATTTATTTTGAGTAGCATCATGCATTAACTTTTGAAATGCTGGTCTATTTGTGTTACCTCCACTAAATCCATCATCTTTGTATATAGTAAATTTATTTTCATTTTTAAAATAGTGTTTAATAACTTCAGTTTGAGCTTCTAAAGAAATTGAGTTATCATCACCTTTTACAGATTTTCTTATATATATAGCTATGCTTTTCATATTATCACCTTTTAAATTAGTTATTTAGTTTGTTTCTTTTTTTTACTATAAAGTCTAGTACATCATTTATTGTATCTTCAATTAATGATTTTTCATTATAACTAAGTTCTTTATTATTTAATGTCAATTCATCAGAACTAAGTATTAAGTTAAAAGCTTCTCTAATATCAGTAATAGAGTATTCTGTTTTATTTTCATCAATAAATAGTTCTTCTACTGGTACATTGAGAGCAATACTTATTTTATTTATAGTATTACTATTTAAACTTTTTCTTTTTCCATTTTCAATTTCATTTATTGTTGCTTTTCCAACTCCAGCTTTTCTGACCAAATCAGATTGAGACATATTTTTAAATTCTCTCAATCTTTTAATATTTTTTCCTAAAACACTTATATACATAATTTTAATCCTCCTAAAAGCTTATTTTGAATCTGTTCTGCTGATTACTTAATCTTCTCTGTTTTTTCTTCTTTCTAATTTTAAGGCTATTTCTTGTTCAAGTATTTCAAGTAAAATTTTTTTGTATTTAGGGGGAACCTTTCCGGATTTTGAAATATATCCCTTTGTAATAAGCATATTAATAGTAGTATCTAAAACTGAATATTCTTTTACAGGAAGTTTACTATTTGAATCTAAAAAATAAGATGTTTCTTTTCCTGTTACTTCTGAGAGTTTTCTTATAAGAGAAAGGTTACCACCTTTATTTTTGCCATTTTTTAAGTCTCCTAAATTTCCACGACTTATTCCTAGTAATTTTGCAAATTCTTGCTGAGTAAGATTCATTTCTTTTCTAGATTTCTTTATTTTATCTTTAAGCAATAAATATACCTCCTTCTTTCAAGAGAAATAATACTAAATTTTTTTGTAACTGTAAAATCGAATTGTTATAAAAAAAATATAAATTTTGAATAAAAATATAAAATAAATTGATAAAAAAACAATTTAGTATATTTTATAATTTAAAATTAATAAAATAGATATATTTAATAATACATTTAATATAGTAGAAAATAGTAAAAACGACATTATATGTATAGAATAAATTTTCAAGCTTTCAACAAACTAGAAATTACCAAATTTATAAATTTTACAATTTGATGAATCGATTTAATTTCACTAAAATGAATTGTATAAAAATATTAAATTTAATGGAGTGATAATATTGCAAGACAAAATAATAAAAATTATAAATTCAATACAAGATGAGAAGAAATTAAAGATCATATATTACTTTGTTTTAGGGATAAAAAGGGACAAATAATAGTCCCTTTTTATTCATCAATTAATGTGTCTAAAACGTTTTTTACCATTTTAAGATATTTCTTATCTAATTTGCATAACTTATAGAATGTTTGCTTTAAAAGTTCATCATCTGAATTGAGTATTCTTGCACTTATATAAGCAATTTGCTCATCTGATAAATTTTTAGAAAAGACATCTCCCTTTCCTTCTCTTAACCACTCTTCATTAACGTTGAATGTATAACAAATGTCATTTATTGTTCTATCAGAAGGATTTCTTTTTCCATTTTCTATTAAGGATATAGTGTTTCTTTTTAAACCTATTTCAGTAGCAAAAGTTTCTTGACTCAAATTCAATATATTTTCCCTTAATTCTTTAATATTATCGTTTATCACAAAATCACCACCTTTCAATGATAATAATAATAATAATAATAATACAAGTCAACAAAAACAAGTTAAAAATATTGACAAGTAATTTAAAACAAGTTAAGATTTAATTACAAGTAAGCTAGGAGGTAATTAAATGTTAGCAAATAAAATAGCAGAACAATTTACAGAGCCTATTGAAATTATAAATAAAATAAAAAAATTAGATCAAAAAAAGATAGCACATATTGCAACTGTTGTAGATACTTTGTATTTAGTACAACTAAATGAGGAAAGTGAAAAAGGTGTGAGAAGCAAATGACTTCAATAGAAATTAAAGGGGGATTGAATGTGAAGGAAGATAAACAAAAAAATAATATAAAAATAGACTATAGCAAACTAAGAAGAAGTAAAGCAAAAACTAAACATCCAGTTTACTTTGCTGTTAGTGAAGAAGAAATGGAAGAGCGTATGGCTAGAGCTTGGGAGAGAATACAGGTTGATAAAGTGGAAAAAGAATTAATGAAAAAGTGTGAAATTACTTATTAGTAGAATTTGATATTTTGTAATAATTTCAAGAAGGAGGGATATTTATGGCTGTTAAGGTAACAATAGTTGAGCCTGATATAACAGAAGAAGAAAACGAGAAAAATTGGCAATTAGTTTTAAAGGCTTTAGAACCTATTGCACAAGAAATTTTTGAAAGAAAAAGATTAAAAAAAGAAAAAGCATAAGATAAAAAAGGCTTAATAGGCCTTTAGAGTTTAACAATAAAAAAGTATATAAGTCCATTTTATTATATGAAATTAGGAGGTAGTATATGTTAACTCCAGGAGGAAAATTAATTTTAGGGATAATAGGAGGAATAACTACTTTATATTTAAGTTTTTATTTTATTTATAAGTGTTTGGAAGAAAAAGAAGCTAAGATAAGTTTTAAATATTTATTATTAAGTGTTGGTAATATGTTAAGTTTAATATTTATAACTAACATGATTTATTAGAACTTCAAAAAGAATAAACAAAAGGAAGGAGTAAGTAAGATGAAAAAAGATCAAATACCTAAGATACAAATTAACATTGTAATCTGTATCTTAGGAACATTAATAGGTTATTTTATAGCTGAGATAATAAAACAAATTTTATAAAGGTTTGGCTAAGTCGCCTATTTTAGCATTATTAAAAGGAAGTGTATTATTTTTTGATGTAGATGCACCTAACAAACTTATTTTAGCTATTAAAGAAGTTTGGTAATTTGATGAATATATTGTACATAGATTTTCTTGTAGATGTGTAACTATCCCTGTACCTTTAATAATCTCAAGTTTTCCTAAACTTTTTTTAGTTATAGGGTCTATAATATCATTTTCACTTAATTCATATATTAAGAATTGTTGTTCTTTTTTTATACCATCATTTGCCCCTTTGTTTAATACTAATGTGTATTCATCTAAGATTTGTGCAACAACTATATCACTGGCGTAGTTTTTCATTAAGTTCACTCCTTTTATCAAGAATTATATCTGTTACTATTGGTTTTATTATTAATTTTTTTAAAAATGAAGAATCATTATTTTTTATACTGTTTAACCAATCTTCATTATCAACTATATCTAATAATTGAGTTTGAATATAACCATTAGATTGACTGTTAGTAAATTTAGCTGTGGCAACGTATATTTCGACATTATTTTCTAAATAGAAAATAGTTATTAAGGCATTATTATTAAGATCACAAGGTTTTAATATACACAGTGTATTGCCATTAATCTCATTAAAGCTGATTATTTCAATATCTTCTGAGAAAATCTTTTGATTATATAAATTTATTAATAATAATATCAAAAACCAAAAAATGAATAAAGAAACAATAAAATAAATAATGAAAAAATTTAAAGGAATATAAATTTTAGTACCTAACGAGTTTATTGTTATACCTAAAATAACAGAAAGAATACTGGTTAATAATGTTGATATTCCTAAGTTTTTACCAAAAAAAGAACAGAATTTTTTTAGTTTAATAATAACAACCACCTTTCATAATTATTTCAACTATGCTAAGTTGATAATTTAATTATAAAGGTTGGAAATATATTGAACAAGTTAATAAATGATTTCAATAAAACATTTAAGGAGGGTTTATATATGAAACAACCTAAAAAATTAACCATGAAACAAAAGAAATTTTTAACTAAAAGAGAATATGATTGTAGCTTGTACTCTTTGATAAAAGAAGATAAGACAAGCTATGTCTTTTTAAATAAAAAGACTAATGAAAAATTAAGATTGGAGAAATAGCGTTATGAATAGAATTGATATTATAAACGGATTAATTAAATTAAGAAGTACATTCATGGAATATGACAATATTGAGTGTAAACAAGAGGATGTAGATTTGATGAATAGTGCTGCTAAGGAATTAAGTAGGAGTGATACTGAGATAATTAATTCTCTGCAAGTAGCTAATAAAGAAATAAAAAATGAAAATAAATTACTTAAAAAAGAAAATAAAGAGTTAAAGAAAGAATTAGAGCTTCATGAATGGGCATTTGAAGGGTTGAGAAGTGCATACTTTGAAAAAATAGGAGAGGAAAATGGAAATTAAATATATAACTGAAGAACAGGCTAAAAGGATTATCGAAAGCTGGTGTGATAGGAATAGTGAACCAGGAATATATGTAGCTGCTTGTAAGGAAAATGATAAATATATAGCGATAGACAATTCTACCAATGAGTGTTGGGTAGAAGAATTTAGAACTTTAAAAGGATGCAAAAAGTATTTGTTAGAGTTTTGGAAGTATGAAGAAGTTTTGGAGTGGGAAATAAAAAGATTTAAGCGAATAGAAAAAGCACTTTACATAATATATTATTTGCTAATCGGAATCTTTATACTAAGCTCAATATTTTTAATGAAAAAATTATAAAGGAGTAAATTTATATGCTATTAAGAGAGATACAAGAACTAAAGAAAAGATGTAGTTTAGAACTATTTGAAGAAATTTTAATAGCAACAGAAGATGATATAAGGTTCAATAGATTAAGTTTTAATAAAAAAACACCAACGAAAGAATTTTTGAAAATATTAAATAGAACAGAAATTGTTTTTAGGAGGGTATATGAGGGATAGAAGGCCATTGTTATGGATTATAATAGCTGACTTGGTTTTAGTTTTTCTTTTAATTTACTTCATTATTTTTTAAGGAGGGTTAATATTGGCAGGTAGAATATGGACTGAAGAAGATATAAATTATCTTGAAGAAAAATGGGGAGTAGTAAGTGTTGATGTTATAGCAAAGAAATTGAATAGAACTATTTTAAGTGTAAGAAAGAAAGCTTCTTATTTAAAATTAGGAAAGTGGATAGATAATATTCAATATATTAAATTTAAGGATTTTATAATAGCCTTAGGATATTCAAGAAGTGGATATTGCTATTTAAAAAAGAAACTTAAAGATTTAGAATTTCCAATATTAATTAAAAAGGTATCAAAAATGAAAATCGAAGTAGTGGATATTGAGGAATTTTGGAAATGGGCAGAAAAAAATAAAAATGAATTAAATTTTGCGAATTTCAATGAGGGAGTTTTAGGTAAGGAACCTAATTGGGTTAAAGAAAAAAGAAAAGCAGATCAAATAAATCCAGCTAAAGTTAATGTTAAAAAGAGATGGACTAAGGAAGAGGATAATTTATTAATAGCAAAAGTAAAAAGTAATAATTACACATATAAAATGATTTCAGAAGATTTATTTAGAACTGAATCAGCTATAAAAAGAAGGTTGATAAATTTAAATGTTCCATACAGACCTATTCCAGAGGAATGGAAGCCTTGGAGTGAAGAGGAAGAAAATAAGGCTATTACATTAAGAGAACAAGGTTACGATTGTTTTGCTATAGGAAGAATTTTAGGGAGAACTCAAATGTCAGTTGTTGATAAATTAAGAAGTTATTTTTAAGGAGGAAATATATATGAGATATTGCAAATTGTGTGGCAGTACAGAAAATATACAAGCACATCACATTGTGAGTAGAAAACAACAACCTGCATTAATAAAGTGTAAACATAACTTAGTTGACTTATGTGCTAATTGTCATGTTTTAGCTCCTAATGCGGTACATAATAATGGCTTTAAGGAATTGAAGAAATTAAGGTTAGAAAAACAAAGAGAGTATTATAAATTATTTGAACTTAAGAGTTATTCTAAGGATGTTATAAAAGAACTTTTAGATATAAGTCAAAGAGATATTGATATGTTGTTAAAACCAGTTAAGAATGTAGCAGGCTTTTATGAAAGAGAAGATATTATAAGAGCTTGTATGGGTGGAAAGATTTTAATTGATATAGGAGATATTTTATGAATCCACAGGCTATAATAGAGCTTTTAGATCATGCACTACTAGAATTAACAAATTTAAATGAAAATTTAACTATATTAGCAGAGCAGAAAGCATTAACAGAAGGTAGATATAGAAGAGAGCTGAGAAAAGAAATTTTATTACTAAGACAAGAAAAAGTACAAGTTACTTTAATAGATAATTTAGTTAAAGGTAAGGAAGAAATATCTACACTTAGATATAAAAGAGATATAGCAGCTAGTAAATATTTTACTTGTATAAGTGCTATAGAAAATAAGAGATTAGAAATAGAAGTATTAAGAAGTAAATTAACATGGCTAAGAGTAGAGTATAAAAATTCATAGGAGAACTTATGGAAAGACTACAAAAAGTTTTAAAACAAAATAAAAACACGTTGATGTAAATAGTCATTCCACAACGTGTTTTATTTTACAAGCAAATAAGATAATGTGCTTAATAAAATTCTATCTTATTGCTTGTAAAATGTCAACTTTAGAAGGCTTTTAGGGACTTGGTAAAGGTATTAACTTAGAACGTATTTATATAAAAAGTCAAGTCTAAAGAGAAGAAATATTAAAAGTGATAGGAAGGGGAAAAGATAATGCCATATAGAGAAAAACAATTTATAGGAGGAGAGTATTTAGAGTGTAAAGTTTATCCTATTACTTTTATGGAAAGAAAATGTAAAAAAAGCAATAAAAAAAAGAGAAGAAAAGAAAGTCTACCGAAGCAAAAAAAATTAAATGAGAAGAATAGTAAAGATGCTTTAAGAAGAACTATAGAATGTAATTTTACTTGTAGAGATTGGTTTGCAACTTTGGGATGGACAGAGGAAAAAAGACCTAAAACAGAAGAGAGAATGTCAAAGGACCTAAAGAATTTCTTTGAAAGATTAAGAAGATTTTTGAAGAGGAACAATAGGGAAGAACTAAAGTATATTTATGTAATTGAATATGATGAAAATATAAATTTACATATTCATATGATTATAAATAATGTTGTTAGCATAGAAGAATTGCAAAAAATATGGGGAAATGGGAATGTTGATGCTAAACATTTAAGAGAAGATGATTTGGGATATGAAGGTTTAGCAGAATATTTAGCAAAGGATCCAAAAGGTAAAAAAAGATGGGTGCCAAGTAGGAATTTAGATAGAGCAGATATAGCAACAGATGATTTTAAATTTAATAATAAAAAAATAAGAGAATTAGTTCAATGTCAAGGAGATAGAGAGTTTATAAGAAAACTTTATCCAGGATATACATTGAAATACTTTGAAGTAAATTTTAATGAAATTAATTCAAAGTATTATATAAATCTTAGACTAAAGAAAGAAAAAGGTAATACAGAGGTTAGAAAAAGAAAAATAAAAAATAAAAGGAAAAATTGATACTTTAAAACCTCTTCATATAAAAATATTTAAAGTGAGGTGAGAGGTAATGAAGGTATATTACTTTTATTAAGTGTAGGGAAATTTAATCAAGTAGAAATATCTAAAATTTTAGATATAAAGAAACAAAATATAAATAAGTTATTTAAAGATTTATTGCATTTAGGGCTTATAGAAGAGGTTGAGAGATTAGGAAACAATAAATATTTTAAAGCAATAACAGATATTAAAAAACTAAATATACCAGGACAAATAAAATTTATTTAGGAGTGATAATATACTTGTTAGGTTAAAAGAAGATTTTAAAATTGAAGGAAACTCAAGGATGTACAGAAAGGGAGAGCTACTATCTGTTAATGAGTGTACTGTGAAAGGAAATTATATAGTTATAAGATACCTAGGCTTAAATAATTGGGTTAGAGATATTGTGAAAAGTAGTGTTGTAGAAATAATAGGTTAGAGGTGTAAATATGAAAGTTGTTATTGTCAAAGAAAAGAATATAATAAGAGCTCTTGAAGGAAAAGGAACTATTTCAGGGGATGTTTTATCTATGAGAAGTAGATTAAGTGCTGGAGAAATTAAGTATTATGAATTAGATTATGATACAAGTTTAGGAATATCACTTGATGCATATATAGAAACATTAAATGAGTTTCCTGATTTATTAAATGAATCTAGTTTGATTAAAGAAATATCTTTTTTGGGGAGGGATAAATAAATGCATATAGGAATAGCAAAAAGAAATTATAAAGAAGAATGTACTATGTGTGGGTGTGAGTTATATCCAAATGAAAGATTTATAATTGCAACTAATGGAGAAAAAGAAATTAAAATGTGTTTATTATGTGCTAGGGAAACGGCTAGTAAGATTTCAAGAAGAGGTGGGAAAAATGATTTAAGTTGGAAAATAATTAGTTTATTACAAGAGGTTAAGGAGTTGAATAAAAGTGATAATAAATAAAATAAGACAAGCTTTTTGTAATCATAGTTTTAAAGAGGTTAGGAAAAGAGTTCCCTTTTATGCCAGGAATGGAGATTTAGTTTATTTAGAATGTACTAAGTGTGGAAAAATTAAAAATAAAGAATGGCAACCGAGGGAGTAGAGATATGGAAGATAAATTAAGTAAAGAAGAGGAATTATTTATTAAGAGATTCCAGGAACATATAGAAGCAGATCAAGAAGAAGTTAAACATGCTCTAAATATTAATAGACAACAAAGAAAACAGTATATAAGAAGAAAAGAAAAAGAATTAAGAGCAGTAAAGAATTTAACACCTATACAAATAGGAATTATTACAAAGCTTTTAAATAAAGAAAAAGAGAGAATGGATATTAGTATAGAAGAAACAAGAATGAGTACATATAGCTGCATCAATGCTGCATTAACAGAGCTATATAATTTAAAAAATGAAGAATTAATAAAAATATGGGATACAACTAATAATCTTTTAGAAGAGGATATAAAAGCTAGAAGAGGATTAGGAGAATTAAGTAAAGAGGAGATGGACAAGTTGGATAATAATGCAAAAACAAGAGTTGGAGAATTAATATATGAAGGTAAGAAACAAAAGGAAATAATAGAAACACTTAAAAAAGAATTTCCAAAGTTATCAGCAGCTATGAGAACGAATGTTTATAAAGAAGTAAAAGAAGAAGTTGAAGAATTTAAAAAGATGAAGGATAAAGAAATTGAAGAGGTAAAGAAGGAGGCTATAAATACTAAGGAAATAAATAGTGTAGAAGAGGAGAATGAGGTCATGGAATTAGAAAAAGTAACAGAGGACAAGAATTTTAAAATGAATAAAGAAGGATTTGAAATAAAAGTTTTAAGTATATCAGAACAATTAAAAGGGCAATTAGAGATAAAAACTCAGGAAGTAGAAAAAGAAACTGAAGAACTTAAAAAGTTAGAAGCACTTATTGCTGCTAAGAAAGAAAAAATAAATAAGATTCAAGAAGATATAGCAAGAATAGAAGAAGCTTCAGCTATATTGGAACCAGTTAATATTTAAAAGGGTATATGGCTAGTTAGATTTATATTTAACTAGCCATGGATTAAAGGAGGATTAGTATGAAAGATACAGGTATATGTAAATTATGTTGCAAGAAGATTGATCCTTATGATGCAAGAATGGTTTATAAAACAAGTGATGGAAGTGAATTGTTAAATTTTTGTATGGCTCATGAAGGTGACACTAAAATAAGTGAAATAATAAATAAAACAGAAGCGAAAATAGGAGTAAAAGAAGATTTAACAGAATGTTTTAAAGTTTTAAAAAATGAAAAAATAACAGTCGAATATATAAAGTTTTTAGGGAAAGTATGTACTTATTATGGATATACAATAGATGATTTGAAAGAAAAGCTAATTAAAAAAGAAGATATGAGAAGATTTGAAATGGTGTTTGAAGAATTATGCAACAAGAAGAGGTGAGGATATGAAAATATTTAGTAGATGTACAGGAGAAATATTTCCTGAAAAGTATGAGTGGGGTAAGGAAGAATATTGGAAAGAAAGATTATGTGAAATATATAGAAATCATGGAGTAAGGACATTAGCACCTATAGAAGAAATTAGAATGGTTCTTATAGGGGATTCAAGCTACCCAGCTAACATTATAATTATGAAAGATGGAATTGAATTTTATGATGAGTTAAATAGTCCTAAATGGGCGTATGAAGTAAATCAGGAAGCGTTTAATAATAAGGTAGCTTTAATGGGGAAGAGGTTTAAACATGAAGGAAAAAATAATAACAGATAAAGTTATAAAGAAAGCAATAAGATAATGTTTTTGTTTTATAAAGGAAGTAAATTATATAATTTTATTTATGGAGAAGTTCAGGGGGAAAGTAAATTGTTTAATAAGACTAAAGAAGAAATAAAAGAAGTTGAGAGTATATTAGAAGGGTATGGGGATTTAGTAGAAGATATAGAACTTATAAAAGATAAGATAGAAGAGTTAGAAGAGGAGTATAGAGGGTGTGGTGCGATAGGATATGAAGAAGCAAGTGGAGTTACTAATAAGTTTAATTCTTCAGTAGAAAATGAGATTATGGTCAAAGAAAATAGAAAGAGAGAATTGATTTCAAAATTAAGAGAATGTGAAAGATTAAAAAAAAGAATAGACAAGGCTGTTAACTCTCTTACTGGTGTTGATAGAGAAGTTATAGAGCTGAAGTATATCAATAAAAGACTTATAGGATGGAAAGAGATTGCATACACTGTAGACTACAGCGAAAGTCATTGCAGAAAGAGGATAAAGCCTAGAGCATTAAAGCATATGATTAAGTTTATATTATATTAAGTGTCCCTATTTTGTCCCGTATTTGTCCCGCTTTTGTACCGCAAATGTACCAGTTGAATGTGTTAATATGTTATTGTAGGACATATGATTAATGGTTCATTTAACAATAATAAATTCTCTATACCCTAAGTTGATTTTAAGCAAGGTGTAAAAGCCTTGCTAATATGGAAGGTCTCCAGTTGGGTGTGCAAAAGATGGTTCGAATCCATTGCCTTCCACAACTTATATTTTTTATTCTCTTTGGATAAAGGTATAGTTTCAGGTAGCGGGGTAAAATCAATTGATGTCATGAAAAGAACTTAGATTCAAATTAAAATCTAAGTTCTTTTTATTTTGAGGTAATTATTATGAATAAATTAATTTGTGAGGCAATACCATTTAAACATTTTAAAGAAAGAATAAGAATTGTAAAAGATATTGAACGGAAGTATAAGAATGCAACAATAGAAATACATAAGAATTTTGTTATCATACAATATAAAAATTAAATACAGGAGTAGAGGAGAGGATGAATTTGAGTTCTAAAGAAAATAATGTTAAAAGGTTAGTTGAAGAGATGGTTGATATTAAAGAAGAACAGTCTAAAAGTGATCTTGTTATTAATGTTAGAATGAAAGTTGATGAAGAATCATTTGAAAATTTTAAAAGAAAAATTATTGAGATTAAAGGAGAATTAAATAATGAAAAGATATATGAAGTTATAACTAAAGATGAATATATCAAAGGTTATATATGTGGTATGGGGATAAATGCAAATATAGATTTTATAAAAGATCATTGGAATCAAATTAGTAAGGGATTTAATTTTGTTATTAAAGCTGGAGATAAATATTATTCAGTTGAAAAATTTAATGAAGTGATTAGAGGTTAGTTCTATGAAAGTAAATTGTGATGAATGTAAAAAAGATTTTGAAATGGAAGTAAAAGTTGAAAAAATAAATACTGATGTTGAAAGAACATATTTTGTTTGTCCTAATTGCAGTAAAGAATATACCTCAGTTTTAACTAATGAAAGAATAAGAAATGAACAAACCTTAATGAGAAAGTATGTTAAAGAGTTTGAGAATACGGATAGTATTGGAAGAAAGCTATTACTTTCTAAAAAGATTAAGAATTTAAGTGAAAAAATAGCGAAAGATATTGATTGGTTAAAAAAGAAATATAATTATTAGGAGGAACTATTATGGGTAACAATAATAATCTTGAAATGTTAAGAGATGAATTTAGAAATGCAGCTGATATTTTAGATGAACTGGTAGCTTTAGACGAAAGAGAAAAAAGAGGAGAAGATGTATCTAAAGAGTGTGAGGGTATAATGGGTAGATACATTATGGCTATGGTTAGGATTGATACTTTAGCTAAAAATATTTAGTTAGGAGAGATAATAATGGGAAATGATAAGTTTTTAAAGCTATGCAAAGAGATTGTAGTAAATTATTTTAATGAACATGCAGATAAGACAGATAATAAAAAAATTACTGAGGATGATGTTTTTGTTGTGTGGAGTTGTAAGACATTACAAAATAATAAAGCTCTTGTAAGTACAACAGTAAGTGATGGTATGTACTATGAAATAACTTATAATGGAGATAAGAAAGAAACTTATGTTGATGCATATAAAAAGTGGGAAAACTTTGTTGTTAAAGAAGATTAAAAATGAACGATAAAGAAATTGTTAAAAGTTTAGATAAAATTTATAAAATATTATGGTGGATATCTTTTTGGTTAGCACTAAGTTTCTTTATAGGATAAGTCTTAGAAAATAAGGCTTTTTTATTTTGCTTTAAAAGTAATGGAGGAATATTTAATGGGTAACAGGAGGATGATGGAATGTAAATCAAAGAACTGTTATGAGTTAACTAGAAATGAATCAGGATATTGTGATTTACATTTAGAAGAATTTGAAACGAAAGAAAAGGAAAGAAGAAAAAGATTTATAGAAAGATATAACAAAGAAAATAAATATAATAAATTTTATGGGTCACAAAAATGGAAGAGGCTAAGGGAATATGTTTTATGTAGAGATAATTATTTATGCCAGGATTGTTTAAAGAACAATGTAATAAAAGAAGCTACAGAAGTTCACCATATAGAAAAGATACGTTTAGCATGGGATAAAAGATATGATCCTGATAACTGTATAAGTTTATGTAGTGAGTGTCATAAGAAAAGAGATTACGAGAAGAGGTAGTTTAGAGTGAATAAGAAGGAAGTAATGGAGTTATTACTATTAGATGAGAAGCAATTAGATTGGTTAGAAGATGATTACCTTAGATTACATAAAGAAAATATAGATAGAGTTATTAGAAGTAAGAGATATGAAAAGTGGTATATTGAAGCTTTAAAAGAGTGGAAGGAGAAGAGGAGTAGATATATCCCCCCTACCCTTTAGAAGCTGAGGCAAAAATTTACCAGGACGAGGCTAGTTTAGGTCGCAGAAAATTCCCCACGGAGTTTTTTTGAAAAAAATAAAATTGTCCAGGATGGCCATAAGAATTTTTATATTATAAAAATATGATGTAAGTTAGTAAATATCAGCTTTTAAAGCTTACATATAAAATTAAAAATAAAGATAATTTTTATGAAAAAATATATATAAAAGTATTGAAAAACAAGCTATTTTTAGTTTGTTTTTTTTATTTTAATAATTAAATTTTTAAAGAAAAGAGGTGAGTTTTTATGGCTGGTACAAGACAACCTATTGATTTATTGCTTCATAAAGGTAAAAAGCATTTAACTAAAAAAGAAATTGAAGAAAGAAAGGCTACAGAAGTAAAAGCAAAATCAGATAAAATAAAAGCGCCTGATTATTTAGAGAGAAAATTAAAACTTGAATTTAATAAAATTTCAAAAGAACTTATGGATATAGGTATAATGAAAAATTTAGATATAGATTGTTTGGCTAGATTTTTAATTGTACAAAAAGAATTTTTGAAAATAACAAAAGCAGTAGAGGCAAGAGGACCTACAAAAATTATTAAAGTTGAAAAAAAGAATGCAGAAGGTGAAATGATTTTAGAAGAGCTAGAGGTTATAGATGATGATTACGAAAGATTATTGTCTATGCAAAATAAAGCTTTTAAAACATGCAGAGCTGCAGCAAGTGATTTAGGATTAAGTATTTCAAGTAGGTGTAGATTAGTTGTTCCAACTAATAACTCTGATAATGGAGAAGTAAAAACAGAAGGACAAAAAAGGTTTGGCGATAGGATATGAGTGGAGAAGAACTTTTTGGAATTATATATACCTATGCTGAAGATGTTGTTAATGGAAAAGTAGTTGCGTGTGAAAAGCATAAATGGGCTTGTAAAAGATTTATAGAGGATATAAATAAAATACAAAAAGAAGAGTTTCCTTATTACTTTGATTTAGATGAAGTATTGGACTTTTACGAGTGGGCAAGACTATTTAAACATAGAACAGGAATAGTTAAGGGACAAAGAATAGAAATTATTCCGTGGCAATTATTTATTGCAGGCAATTTATTTGGATGGAAAAATAAAAAAACTGATTTTAGAAGATTCAAAAAGGCTTTTATAAGTGTTGGAAGAAAAAATGCTAAATCAGAGCTATTAAGTTTAATTGCAACTTATGAGTGTTTTATAACTGATGATAATAGTGAAATTTATTTAACAGGTTGGAATAAAGATGGTTCTGATATTGTTTATAGAGAAATAAATTATCATTTATCACATCCATATGAAAAAGACTTTTTCAAGGGGAAATATAAAACGGCATATGGGAAAATAACTCATTTAAAAAGTGGTTCATTTATACAACCATTATCAAGAGAAGCTAAAAATACTGATAATGCTAACAATCCAAGCTTAGCAATAGTTGATGAATATAAGGATCATGTTACATCAGAGATATATGATAACTTAAACACTGGTATGACTAGACCTAACGCATTAATAGTTATTATAAGTACAGCAGGAACAAATATAAATTGTCCTATGATGTTTGAATATAAATATGTATCAAAAGTATTAAATCCAGACATTAAAGATGTTGAAAATGATGAATATTTCATAATGATATGTGAGCTTGAAAAAGATGATGATATAAAAGATGAAAAAGTATGGCCTAAAGCTAATCCGATAGTAACATTAACTGAATTTGGAATGGAAAAATTGAGAGGTGATTTAAAAGTGGCTTTAGATGCTCCTGAAAAAATGAGGATATTTAAAACTAAGAATATGAATATTTGGTGTGATGATAGAGAAGATGGTTACATGAATATGGAGAAGTGGGAAAAGGCCGAAACCGAAAAAACTCTTGAGGATTTTGCTGGTGAACCATGTATTTTAGGCGTTGATTTAAGTACAAAATTAGATTTAACTTCTATATCATTTGAATTTTTTTTAGACGGAGAGTATTATACATTCCAACATTCATGGATACCTGATGAAGCTTATCAAAGAAGACTAAGAGAAGGTAAGTATAGGTTTGATTTATGGGTAGAAGAGGGTAATTTAACAGTTTGCCCTGGAGCTGTAATAGATTATGGATATGTTAAAGAATATTTTCAAGATATAGAAAGAAAATATAAAATAAAAATTTTAGAAATAGCATATGACCCTATGAATGCAACTCAATTTATTCAAGAGTTAGAATTTGAAGGATATGTTTGTGTAGAGGTTAGACAAGGGCCATTTACTTTAAATGAACCTACTAAAGACTATAGAGATAAACTGTATGAAGGAAAAGTAAAACATGGTAAAGATGGATTGTATTCATGGAGTGCTAGTAATGCAGTTGCTACTCAACATAAACAAGAATATATAATGCTTGATAAGAAGAAATCTCATGAAAAAATAGACCCAATGGCAGCTACTATAAATGCACATTATAGAGCTACTAAGAAATTACAAGTAATAACTGGAGATATATTCTATTCTCCACCAATATAAAATTTGAAAGGGGGGAGAGAAAGTGGGTATATTCAGTAAAATAATAGGATTTTTTAAAACTCCTTATAAAGCATATATAAATAGAGATTTTAGTAATTTTAGTTTCTTTAATAGAGATTTAAATACAAATGAAAATATATTTAGTGCAGTTAGTTTACTTAGCAATGCTTTAGCAAGTGCCCCTATTAGTGTTTATAAAGATTATGAAAAATTAAAGCCTAGAGAAAATGATTTAGCTAGATTATTTGAATATGGTCCTAATAATTTTCAAAGTACATTTCAATTTATAAGGTTGATGGAAACATTAAGAAATACTAAGGGAGCAGCTTATGCAATAAAAGAATATGGTTTTAATAACAGATTAGAAAGACTTTGGGTTATGAATCCTGATAATGTTACTCCACAAATGGAGAAAGATAGCAGAGAATTATATTATGCTATAAGTAAAGATGGTGCTATTAATTATGTTCATAGTTCACATATAATAGCAGTAAATTATGTAACTACAGATGGATATACGCCTATAAGTCCGTTGGATGTGCTAAGGAATACAGTTGATTATGATAGAGAAATTAAAGAATTTAGCCTAAATCAAATGAAAGATGGATTAAAGGCTAATTTAGTCATAAAATTACAGGCTAAATTAAATAAAGAGGAATTAGATAATTATAATGAGATGATAAATAGGTTTAAGTCTAATGGGATATTATATGTTGATAATGGAAAGGAATTTCAAGAGCTTAAAAAGAGTTCTTTTATTGATCCTAATGTAGCAGCAGTTGAAGAAATAACAGTGGAAAGAGTAGAAAGAGTTTATACAATACAAGGAAAATTAACAGGAAAAGCTACTAATGTAGAGGATTTATTATACTTAAAAGATAGTATATTACCTACAGCTAGAATGTATGAACAAGAATTTACTAAAAAGTGTATTCCTAATACTGAAAGGGATGAAGGCATAAAGGTAAAAATTTCTTTAAATGGATTTGCAAGAGCAGATATGAAAACAAGGGGAGAGTTTTATTTTAAAGGAGTTCGTACTGGATGGTTTTGTCCAGATGAGGTAAGAGCTTTGGAAGATATGCCGCCTATTAAAGGGGGTGATACTTATTATGTTAGTAAAGACTTAATTCCTGTGGATATGATTAGAAATTTAAATAAACCTAAAAACAAATAAAGTGAGGTGATTTTATGGGGAAAAAGTTTTGGGAAATAAAGGCGAAAGCTAATAATCCTTCGGAAGCAGATATTTATTTATATATTGAAATAGCTTCTTGGGGTGGTGGCTATTGTGCTCATTCTGCACAAAGTTTTACAGAAGAGTTAGAGAGCTTAGGAGATATAAGTACATTGAATGTTTATATAAATTCACCAGGGGGAGATGTATTTGAAGGATATGCAATCTTTAATGTACTTAGAAGAAAGGCAGATAACTGTCAAATAAATGTCTATATTGATGGAATGGCAGCAAGTATAGCAAGTGTAATTGCTATGGCTGGAACACATATATCTATGCCTAGTAATGCTGTTATGATGATACATAGAGCATCTATAGGGATTTATGGGAATAGTGATGTTTTAGCAAAAGGTATTAAGTTTTTAGAAAAAATAGATAATAATATGAAACAAACATATATAAATAGGTCAAATGGTAAGTTAGAGGATAGTACGTTGGATTTATTATTTTCAAATGGAGATACATGGCTTACCGCACAAGAATGTTTAGAATATGGTTTGTGTGACGAAGTTACAGAAGAAATAAAAATAAGTGCTAAATATGATAGTAAAGCCTTAGGAAATTATAAAAATATTCCAAAGGCTTTTTTAAATACTCAAAATAATGAAAGGAGAATGAATGATGAAAAAAATCAAGAGATAGATGCTGATGTAAGGGCATTGATAGATAGAGTAAATAATAAAATAAATAATTGGAATACGGAGGAAAATAATTATGAATAGATTCGAAATTCAACAAATGTTAGATGGAGTAAGAGCAAGCTTAAAGAAGGCAAATGAAAAATTAAATGCTATGTACATGGATAGTAAAACTACTATTGAAGCAAGAAATGAACAAGTTAACGTAGTTAAAGATTTAGAAGAGAGAGAAAGAGGTATAGCAGCTAGATTAAAGAAGTTTGATGAGGAGGCAGCAGCTAAACTAGAAGAACAAAACAAAGGATTAGGAAATACTCAAGAGGATAAGATAGTAAATGCTAAAGCTGAATTAATAAGATCTGTTATGGCTGGAAAAGAAGTAGGACAAACTGTTAGAGCTGCACTAGGAGATAGTTCAAGCTTAGGGGATGGAGGGAAAATACTTCCATCAACATTTGCTACTGAAATATTAACTGAGCCAGTAGAAACAAATCCTTTAAGAGGAATATCAACATTTACTCAAATAACTAACTTAGAAGTTCCTAAAATAGACTTTACATTAGATGATGATGAATTTATTGAGGATGGAGAAACTGCAAAAGAGATGAAAGCATCAGCATCAAAAATAACTTTTGAAAGACATGAGTTTAAAGTGTTTGCAGATGTTACAGATACTATACTTTTAGGAACTAATACTAATTTAGTTGAAACTATAAATAAAAAGCTTGAAGGTGGACTAGCTAAAAAAGAAAAGAAAGTTGCATTTGCTGAATCAGATACAACCGCTATGTCATTTTATCATAAGTCAGATTCATCAAATTATGATATAAAAGCTATTAAAGGAAAAGATTTATATTCAGCTATAACTGATGCTTTAGCAGATTTAGAAGATGACTATGTAGCTAATGCATCAATAGTTATGAGTAGAGCGGATTATAACAAAATGATAAAAGAACTTGCAAATGGAAGTTCAACATTATATTCAGCACAACCTCAACAAGTATTAGGAGTTCCAGTTGTTTTCTGTAACTTAGCCAAAATACCTGTAGTTGGTGATTTTAGATTCTCTCACTTCAATTATGATTTACAAATGATCTATGATAGAGATAAAAATGTAAAAACAGGAATGAATAGTTTTGTTTTAACTGCTTGGATAGATCATAAAATTAAAATGAAATCAGCATTTAGACTTGCAGAAGTTACTCCCAGCTAAGGCGTTAGGAGAAGAAATCCTAACAGAAGAACCTGTAAATCTAAATAAAATGAATATTTCTGAATTAAAAGATATGGCTAAGAACTTGAAGTTGGAATTTGATAACTCAATTAAAAAGAATGATTTAATAAAACTTATTTCAGACAAAATGGGTGAGGATAAATGATAACTTTAAAAGAAGCTAAAGAGTGGCTTAGAATATTTGAAGATGATGAGGACAATCTAATTGATTCTTTAATAAAAAGTAGTGTAGCTATAATAAAAAGTGCTACTGGTGTAAGTATAGGTTATATAAACCAGTGTAATGATGAAGAAATTAAATCTCTTTATAGTATGATTCAAAAGATTTTAATTACTGACTTATACTATGAAAAAGATAAGGAAAATAGAGCTTTATTAAGTTTATATATTCAATTAGAAGCTACATATTTAAGGATGAAAAATAATGAGAGTTAAAAATTTTACAATAAAACCACATGAGCTTAGACATCCTATTGAAATTCAAAGAGAAGTTTCAGGGAGAGATGAAGATAATAGACCAATTACGGATCTAAAAACAGTTTTAAAAACAAAAGCTAAGATTCTTAATGTAAGAGGAGAAGAATTTGAACTTGCTAATGGTAAAGGAATTAAAATAGCTAAAACTTTTTACATTAGGTTTCCTAAAAGTATAGAAATAACTGAAGATGATAAAGTTTTATATAAAAATAAAATTTATAATATTATCTATGCAAATAACATTGAAGAAATGAATGTTTATTTAGAAATTAAAACGGAGTATGTTAAGTAATGGGATTAGAAATCAAAGGTATTAATAACATATTAAAAAAATTAGATAATTTATCACATATTGAAAAAGAAAAAGTTGTTGAAGAGGCAGCTGAAGAATTAGAGAAGAAAATATCAGATAAGGCAAAAACATTTTCTAATACCAGCTATATGTATGTTGGAAAAGGTGAAAAAAGAGTATATGGATTAAGTTGCTTTATTGATGTTGGTTTTAGTAAAGATAATGCCTCTTTTGATTTATGGAAATCACTCTGGTTTCAAAACTGGGGTTATTTTGATAAGGGGCTAAATTTTAATGGTGATATTTATATAAATAAGCATCAATTTTGGTTTGACGAAACTGTTAAGAGCTCAGGAAAAGAAATACAAAAGCAACTTAAAGAAAAATTAAGGCAAGAAGTTAGAAATGCTTTAAGGTGATACTATGAATGAAAAAATTAAAAATGTTTTAGACAGTATAAGATTTAAAAACTCTTATTTGGAAAGAGATTCAGATGAAGAATGTGTTGTATATAATTATTTTTCTAATGGTATTGTCTTTGCAGATAATAAAGAAAGAATAAGAGAATATACAATACTGTTAAATGTTTATTCTAATAAAAGAATAGATTTTAGAAATGAAACTGTAAGAAAAGCTATGTTAGAAGCAGGATTTAAAGGGGGACAAGTTCAAGTTCCTTTCAAACTAAAAAATGGATTTTATAATACAGCCATAAAATTCAAAGGATTTATATAATAACAAAGGAAGTGATTTAAATGGCAGAAGCTAGAAAAAAACAAGGATGTAGAAGTTGTATGGTTGCTTTTTGGAATGAAGAGGGAACAGAGTTTTTAGAACCAGAACCTATTAAAGATTTAGAGGAACTACAATATCAATATACTTATGCAGAGGGAAATAACTACGCTGATAATGTTCAAAATATTTACGTTAAAAAGCCAACAGGAGCAAACATCACTTTAACATTTTCAGATATAAAATCTAAGTTAGCAGCAAAAATGTTAGGTAAGAAAAATAAAAAGGGGGGTACTACTACAAATGTAAAAGATCAACCACCTAGAGTAGCTATACTTTTTCAAGAAACTTATAGTGATGGAAGTTATGAGAATAAAGTTTTCTATAATGTTAAACTTTCAATGGATGAAAACTCAAATAAAACAGCTGGTGAAAATATTGAGTTTACATCTAAAACTATAACAGGAAGAGCATTACCATTTTCTAATGGAACAGTTGATGGTGATATAGATTTTTCACTTGATTCAGCTGATCCTGATGTTGATACAAATAAATTACAAAAATTCTTTGAAAAAGTTAGATTTTTAGATGAAGAAGTAGCATAGGAAAGAGCATCTTAGATGCTCTTTTTTTATTACAAGGAGGAGTTATATGAGCTTATTAAAAAAGAAACTTGATATTACTGTTGAAGGCGAAGAATATATCATGATGTTTGATATGAAAAGTATAGCAGTATATCAGGAATTAAGTAATGTGAGTTTTGCAGAGGGATTTTTAAAATTACAACTTTTTGATGATGTAGAAGCAATTAATTTTATTGCATCAACATTGAGAAAAATATCTGATCCTGAAGAACCACTCGGAAAAGATTTTATTGAGAATGGTAATTTATTATTTGCTCTAGCAGTTTTAAGATTAGAAGCCATTGACTATGTAAATATGTCATTGCCTATAAGCACAAAGGGAAAAAAGTAAAAAGTAACAATAGTAAAGAGGATATAGATTTAGATTGGCTTTACTATTGTTACACTACTATATTAGGAAAAAGTGAAAAAGAGTTTTGGGAAGCTACACCAGCTAAAATTTTTAAGCAAATAGAAGTTCATAGTGAATTTATTAATAGTAAAACTTCAAAGAATAAGAAGAGCAATAACTCCCATGAGGTTGAAGATGAACCAGTAAGGTTAAAAGTTTTAGATTAAAGGGGGTGTGAGTTTGGCAGATGAACAATTATTAGTTACTTTAGGTGTTCAGGATAAAGGGGCTAGTAAGCAGATACAAGCTTTAAATAGAGAGTTAAGATTCCTGGATAAGGAATACAAAACTACAGCTAAGGGAAGTAAAGACTTTGAAAAAAGCCAGGAAGGATTAAAAACTAAATTAAATACTTTAGAAAAAAAGTATGATGTACAAAAGACAAAGTTAGAAGTATATAACAATAAAGTAAAAGAATCTAAGGAACGTATTCAAAAGAAGAAAGAGGAGTTAGAAAAGTTAAAAAGTGCTGAAGGAGATAATACTAAAGCTATAGAAAAGGCCGAAAAGCAACTAGAAACTTATAAAACTCAATTAAATAATGCTACTAAAGAAATATCATTGACAGAAACAGAAATGAAAAGTTTAAAAACTGAAATTTCTGAAACTGGAGATAAACTTAAAAATGTTCCTATAGAAGAATTAAATAGTAAACTTAAAAATTTAGAAGAAGAATATAAAAGTGTATCATCAGTAACTAAAGAATATGGAAGTGCATTAGATCAGTTGAAGGCTAAACAAACTTATTTACAAGAAAAATATGATATAAGTAAGAATAAGCTTGAACAACAGAAAAAAATAATGCAAGAATCGGCAGAAAAAGTAAGGGAGAAAAAGAAAGAACTTGAAAACTTAAAAAATGCCGAGAGTGATAACACTAAAGCTATTGAGAAAGCTGAAAAAGAATTAACTTTATATCAATCTAAGTTAGATTCAGCTAATAAAGAGATAAATAAGACTGAAAATGAATTAAAGTTACTAAATAAAGAACTAAGTAATAATAAAGTTGCTATTCAACAAGTACCATTAACTGAATATAAACAAAAGATGGAAGAAATAGCGAATAGAGCTGAAAAAGTAAGCTCTAATATGAAAAGTTTTGGTCAAGGAATGTCTACAGTTGGCGGTAATTTAATGAAAGCAACAGCTCCAGTAGTAGCATTTACTGGATATGCATTAAAAGCTACTATGAACTTTGAAGCTGCAATGAGTAATGTTCAAGCTATTTCAGGAGCTACTGGTGATGATTTAATAAAATTATCAGATAAGGCTAAAGAAATGGGTAAAAGCACTTCTAAGAGTGCAAAAGATGCAGCAGATGGTATGTCATATATGGCTCTTGCAGGTTGGAATACTCAACAAATGCTAGAAGGTATAGAACCAGTTTTAAGATTATCAGAAGCAGGTAATTTAGATTTAGGAAGGGCATCAGACTTAACAACAGATTCATTATCAGCTTTAGGATTACAAGTTAGTGATTTAACTAGATATTTAGATATTTGTGCCCAGGCTCAAAGGAAATCTAATACTACAGCTGATATGATGATGGAAGCATATATTGCTTGTGGTGGAACTATGAAAAACTTAAAAGTTCCATTAGAAGAAAGTGCTACTTATATAGGGGTATTAGCGAATAGAGGTCTTAAAGGAAGTGAGGCTGGTGTTGCACTTAACTCTGTATTAGTTAACTTAACAAGTGGAGCTGGCCAAGCTGGTAAAGCTATGAAAAAGTTAGGATTAAATGCATTTGATAGTAAAGGTAACTTTAAAGGAATTAACGTAGTATTAAAAGAATTAAATACTAAGTTAAGTAAATGTACTGAAGAACAAAGAAATACTTATCTTGCTATGATAGGTGGAAAAACTCAAATAGATACTTTAAATGCCTTACTAGCTGGTACTAATGAAGAATATGGAACATTGCATAAATCAATAACTGATTCTAATGGGGCCTTAAATGAAATGGCTCATACTATGCAAAATAATGCATATGGAAATATAACTAAATTGAAAAGCCAGTTAGAGGGATTAGGAATACAAGTAGGAGAACATTTAGTACCACATATAAATGATTTTATAGAGGAATTAAGTAAACTTATAGAATGGTTTGGAAGTTTAGATACAGAAACTCAACAAGCAATAATTAAATTTGGTTTATTTACGTTTGCTGGTGGAGCAACAACTAAAATGCTTGGTGGAGTAGTCCAAGGAGCGGGAAGTTTAGTTGGTGTTTATGGAAAACTTGCTAAAAAATCAGCAGAAAATGCAGAAAAAATGCTTGAAGTTGGTAAAACAGCTAATTCAGCTACTAAAGGTGTAGGATTATTGACAAATGGAATGGGATTATTAAATCCAGTTACATTAGCTGTTGCTGGGTCTATAGCAGCTTTAACAGCTGGAGTAATAGCATATAAAACGCATAGTGAATTGATGAATAAGAATATCTTATATACTACAGATCAAATGAGTTGGTTAGAAAAAGCAGTTGCTAAATTTACTGGTGTTAATGCAAAATCTAAGGATGAGTTAATCCAAATGGGATTAGTTTATAAGGATTTTTCAAAAAATATAAGTAAAGAGTTTCAAGATAGGGTTATTGAAATTACAGGTAAAGTACATGAATTTAATATGAAATTAACAGAAGTAAATATTGATGGGGTAATTACTAAAGAAGATTCAGAAGCTTTAGAAAGTCGTGTTAATGACATGTGCGATAGTGCTATAAACGCAATAAAATCTAAACAAGAAGAATCGAATAAGGCTATGAAAGAATTCTTTTTAAGGGATAATGTGCTAGATGAAAATGAAAAGATAGTTTTAGAATCTCTTGAAAGAATATCAAAAACTAATATTGATGAAGTTACAAAATTAAAAAATGAAATATTTGAAATAGAAAGAAAAGCCTTAGATGAAAAGGGAGCACTTAGTGAAGAAGAAATTAATCTTATAAAAGAAAAAAGAGATAGAATAGCTCAAATAGAATTACAATCTATAGGAAAAACACAAGAAGAAATATTATATGCTCAAAATGAATTTCAAAATAGATTAAGAAGTATAAGTCTTGAAGATGCATCTAAACTTGTAGAAGAAAAAGCTAAAATAAGAGATGATGAATATGTAAAAATAAAAAGCTCTTATGACACTAAAATAGCAATGTTACAAGAAAATTTAAGTCAAGCTAATGATATAGAAAGAACAGCAATTCAGGAGCAAATAGATTCATTAACAGCTGAAAGAGATCAAAAACTTAAAATTAATGATGATTTATATGAAGGTTACCTAAAAACTTTAAGTGAGAAAAATCCTGAAATTTTGGCTCAAATAAATAAGTTTAATGGAGAAATACTTAGTGGAGAAGATCAAAAATCACAAGAAATGCTTAGCAAGTTAACAGCTCAATATGAAGGATTAAAGAATATAACCGAATCAGGTAATTATATTATGGTAAATAGTACAACTGGAGCATGGGAAGCAGTTTCGGTTACAGTAGACCAAAAAACAGGAGAAATAACAGGGGTTTATGATTCATTTCATAATAATGTCGGTGGATATACCGCTGCTATTTCAAATGAAGTTAAAGAAATGGCTAAACAACATAAAGTATCAGCTGTTGATGTTAATAGAGCTCTAAATGATATGAGTGGAACTACAATAAATGCATCAGGACAGATTGTAGATGCTAATGGTAATATTATAGCTTCTTTACAGGATGTAAAGACTAATGCAGATGGAACTAGAGAGGGGGTACTAAATTTAAATGGAACACCTATTAATGTTAAAGCAAATACTTCAGGAGCTATAAGTAATTTAAATGAAGTACAAAATAAGGTTGATAGTTTAAATGGAAAAAGTTTCACTGTAACAGGATGGATTCAAACTAAAATAGAGCAAGTTGGTAAATGGTTAGGATTTGCTAAAGGAACTAATAACGCACCATCAGGAACACACTTAGTAGGTGAAGAGGGGGTCGAGATAGCTACTAAAGGAAATAAAATGACTTTAGTCGGTTTAAATGGACCTGAATTTAGACGATTTAGTGGTGGAGAAAAAGTTATACCCCATGCTAAAACAATGAATATATTAAAGGATGTTATATCTAGTGGTAGTTATTTTTCACGAAATAGCCTTGAAAGTCAGAATTTAATAAATAATATAAATAACAATTATATTCAAAATTCTAATATAAACAATAATTTTAATGCTGAATCTAAATTAGAAGAATTAACTGATAAATTAGTTTCAGGTATAATGTTAGCTTTTGAAAAATTAACATTAGAGAATAATGTTAAAGTAGGTAATAGAGAACTTGTAGATGTAGTTTCAAATCAATTAGCTGTAAAGAGCAGAAAGAGGTAAAATATGTTCGCTAATGGAATAGATATAAAAAAGTTTAATGCTACTGTTAGTAAAAAGTTAATACAACCTTCTAAAATAGATAAAGATGAAATCTCAAAGAGTATTACTATAAAAATTTTATTTGAGGGTAAAACAAGAGATGAAATTTATGAAAATATATCAAAATTTAATGAATTATTTTTAGATGAAGCAACAATAAAATTTAAAAATTTAAGTAATTATTTTAAGGGAAAAATTAGAGATTCTTCTATAGAAGATACTGAATTAGATGAATGGTTATATTTAAATATTGAATTTGAATGTAAGGCTTTGGGAAGTGAAATAATTGAAAATTTGAATAGAGTAAATACTAAAACAATAAATGTATTAGGTACTTATAAGACTAATGCTATAGTTGAAATTACTCCAAGTATAGATTTAGTAGATTTAAGATTAGATGGTTTGGCCAATGATCCTATAATAATTAAAAATTTAAAACAAGGTAAAAAAATAATAATAGATGGTAAAGAGGGAACTGTTTTAGAAGAAGGTATTAATAAGTTTAAAGATACTGACCTTTGGGAGTTTCCTTTTTTAGTACCAGGAACTAATACAATTACTTTAAGTAAAAATAGTTGTGATGTGGTTATAAAATATGAACCACGATATTTATAAAAAAGAAAGAAGGAATATAAAATGGCAGAATTAAAAAATACAATTACATCTGTAGCATCTACAGCAAAAGTAACAAGTACAATAACAGAATCTACGAATCTTAATGGAACAGTAGAGGTTGAAAAGGATGGAATGAAACAAACAGTATTAACAATGAGTTGTAGTTTAACTCAAAATACTGTTGCTAACATTCAAACTTATGTAACTAATATGGATTTATTTTTAGCAAACTCTCAACTTGTTCAAGCAGAAGTTCTAAAATTTAGAGAAAAAGCTGCACAAGTAGGAAAAGGCTTAAATTGTTTTGTATTTTAATTGAAAATTAAACTTATTGGCCAACGAGGTTATTAAAAGTTAGTAATAATGCTAATCTAATAATTCCGTTGGCCTAAAATTTTAAGAAAGAAGGTTTAAATTATGGCAAATAAAAATAATAGAAAATTTCAAAAGAATAAAGGAAATAAGGAAAATGTAGTTGATGTTAACTATACAGAAGTTAAAGAGAAAGAAGAGGTTAAACCAACATTTGAGGAAGGTAATTATGTAATTACTGTAGTTTCTAAGGGAGAAATACTTAAAAAGTTAGCAGTAGCTGGAGCAGAAGTTTATGTTACTAAATTAGCAGATGGAGGATTAACTGTAGATTTGAAATAAGGTGGGTATATTATGACAGTTCCAAACTTTTTAAGAGAAAATACAGAATTAAAATTAAAAAAATTAAATAAAGTAGATGAATTTGGAGCTTATTTTTCAATTCCTTTTGTAACTGATGTTCATAATGCAGAAACTACTACTTATAAATGGTTAAATAGTATAAAAGTTATAGAAGAAGTTAATAAAAGAAAAAATATAAATTACATCCTAACAGGTGGAGATTATATCAATAATCATGAAAATAAAGAAGAGGTAATAAAAAGACTTAAAAACTTTAAAGATAGATTTGAAGATAGAAGTAATTTATTTATTACCTTAGGTAATCATGATGATAACTCAAATTATAAAGATTTCTCAAAAGTAATAACTCATGAAGAAATGAAAAAATTAATGTTTTCCGATATGCAAGATGTTACTTTTGGTAACGGCCTATATTATTATAAAGATTTTCATAATTATAAAATAAGATTAATTGTACTTAATAGTGAAGATATTCCAGAATATGATATTAGCATGAAATATAAAGGGCAATGGGATTATGCTTTTTCTAATGAACAATTAAATTGGGTAGCTCATACAGCTTTAAATACAGATTATAAAATTATATTTTGTAGTCATACTCCAATGCTACAGAATGTTGAAGGGTTTGACTTAGCTATCCGAAACTCTGAAGCTATGCTTGGAATAATGAAGGCTTATACCACAGGAACAAGTTATTCAAGCTCTAATAATACTGGAGATTTTAAGTATAATGTAAGTGTAGACTACAATAAGAAGGGAACTATAGTTTGCAGTTTATTTGGTCATGTCCATGCAGATAATATTGTTTATAAAGATAATATAGCTCATATAAGTACTACATGTTCTAACTGTAGTTATAGATATGGTTCTAGCCGTGTAGAAAATGCAACTGGAACAGTAAATGAAATAGCTTTAGATTTTCTTACTGTAAGAAATGATATGGGATTTCTTACACGCTTTGGTGCTGGAAGTGATAGAAGTTTTACGTACGTAAATAACACTAAAGAATCTAAAAAAGAAAAAAGTTATCCTGGTATAAAGTTATTAGGGCAAAATAAAAAAATAATTGCATTACTACAAAATCTTAAAGATTTAAGCATAGAAAGCATATTAGAGAGTGGAGATAAAACGCTCTCTTTTTATTATGCGAAAGAAGATAAATTTTATGAAAATATAATTGAAGAAAATTATATAAGAACTAAAGAAGATGAATTTGTTATTAAATCAAGAGATATAGGAGTAGATTATACTAGGTTTGATTGTGTTCTTAATTTAGAAGAACTTGAAGCTAATATATTTGATAGATTTGAAAGTGTAGAGCAAACAATAACTAATGCTATTAATCTCGCTATAGTAGGAACTGGATGGACAGTAAATAATAATACATTAAAGAAAAAGAGAACTGTTAGGTGTACTAATAAAAATGCGTTAGAAATAGTTAAAGAGATTAAGAAAACTTATAGAGTAGATATAGTTTTTAATACATTAGAAAAGAAGATTGAAATATATGAAAAGCTTGGGGAAGATAAGGGAGCCTACTTTATAGATAGTTTAAATCTTACAGCTCTACAAGTTCAAAGTGATTCTTATAAATTTGCTACTAGAATAATTGCAGAGGGGAAAGATAATTTAACTTTTGAAGATATTAATGGTGGTAAAAACTATGTTGAAAACTTTCAATATTCCAAAAAGATTAAAACAATTTATTGGAAGGATGAAAGGTACACCGTAAAAGAAAGTCTTTTAGAAGATGCTAGGGCTAAACTAGAAGAAATATCTAAGCCTTTTACTTCTTATAATGCTAGTGTTTTAAATTTAGCTGAGTTAAATCCAAAGTATAAGTCTATTTTAGATTATTCTTTAGGAGATACTATTACTCTTTTATCTAAAAGAAATAAAGTAAGAAATAAACAAAGAGTTGTTAAAACAGTAGAATACCCTCAGGATCATAGCAGAGATACAGTAGAACTTGCCAATTCTATTTTAAAGTTCGAGGATATACAACAAGAAAATCAGGAAACTACAGATACAGTAAATAATATTACAACAGATAATGGTACTGTAGATGGAAGTACAATAGATTCTATACAAGTAAAACAAATAGAGGATTTTAAAGCAAATGTAATTGAAGTTGTAAATCTTAAAGCGATTAATGCTAGTATAGAGAATTTACATGCTAATAAAGCGGATATACAAGATTTACATGCTGTTAATGCTAAGATAGGTACATTAGAAGCTACTAAAGCTAATATTACGGAATTAAATGCTGTAAGTGCAGAGATACAACAACTTAATTCAATAAAAGCTAATATTGTAGATTTAAATTCAGCAACAGCTAAAATCGGAGTGTTAGAAGCTAAAACAGCTAGTATAGATAATCTTTTATCCCAAAAAGCTAGTATTAATGACTTGAATGCTTTAAATGCAACTATCTCTGAGGCATTGATTAAAAAAGCTACTATAGCTCAATTAGAAGCTTTAGAAACTAAAACAAATAACTTAATAGCTGATAAAGCTAATATAAAAGATTTAAATGTTGCAAATGCAAATATTAATAAAATACAAGCTGAAACAGCTAATATAAAAACATTGCTAAATGGTAATTTAAGTTCTGAAAATATACAAGCTGGTGGAATTACATCTGATAAGCTGACAATAGCAAATGGATTTATAACAAATTTAATGATTTCTAGTGTTAGTGCTTCTAAAATAACAGCTGGAACAATTGATGCTGCTAAAATAAATGTAGTTAATCTTAATGCTGATAATTTAACAGTAGGTAAGATTAATGGACAATTATTAAAAGATGGATCTATATCAGGATTAGCAATAGAAAATGGAGCAATAGATAATAATAAAGTTTCACCTAATGCAAATATAGAAGCTAGTAAGATTAATATAAGTAGTGTAGTAACAGCTATAAATGAAGGTAGCACACTATTAACAGCTAATAAAGTTACTATTGATTCAGAAAAAGGGACTTTAGATGTTGCGTTTAATAATTTAAATACTTCATTAGAAGCTAATAAAAAGATTACTGAAAGCAACTCAACAGCAATTAATGTAGTTCAAGGAAAATTAAGTGCATCCATAGAAAATTCTAAAGTATTAGAAAGTAAACAAAAGACTTTAGAAGATAATTATAATAGAACAGTTATTACTGTAGATTCTTTGAAAAATACTGTTGGCCAACAAAAAACACTTATAGATTCGGCTACTGGAAAAATAACTAGCGTTGAAGTTAAAGCTAATACATTAGAAAAGAATCTAAGTGGATTAACTCAAACTGTTACTGATACTAAAAAGGTTATAGAAAATAATAAAACTGTATTAGAGAGTAAAAATGCTGAATTAAAAGCTAATATAGATAGTGTTTCAAGTAGTTTATCATCTGTATCTAGTACAGTAGATAAAAATAACAAAACTTTAGTAGCTAAAACTAATACACTAGAGCAAAATCTAAATGGATTAACTCAAAGAGTAGAGAGTAATAAAACTGTTACTGATGGAAAAATAACATCAGTAGAAAATGAAGCACATGAATTGAAGGCTGGTTTAGGGGGGCTAACTTCTAAGTTAGATACATTAAAGAGTACAACAGATGGTATTAATAAAACTGTAAGTAATCAAGGTAGTGTTATTAATCAACTTAAAGATTCAATTAACTTAAAAGTTGATTCTTCTACTTTTACTCAATCAACACAAACAATAAATAATAATATTGCTAGAGCTAAAGAACAGGCGATAATTGGAGCTAGAAGCATTCCAGATACAAGGAGCAATAATGAAAATCCAGGCTGGTATATGCAACATTATGCATTTCAAACAATTACAGAATTTAAATATGCTAATGTCATTGGAGTACCTAATGGAGGTTCATGGTATGGAACACTAGAAACTACAGTGCCATGGAATAACGCAAGTGGTGGATATCCAACTCAAGTATTTAGAAGTAATTCATCTCCTGTTTATCAAAGGCATGGAACTGATTTAAATACATGGAGTAGTTGGGAACAAATAGAAGATACTCAAGGCTCTCAGGCTAAAGCTAATAGTGCGTTAAGCAATGCTAAAAGCTATTCTGATTCTAAAAAACAGGAAGCAATTAAAGCTGCTGAAAATTTAGCATTAGAAAAATCTAACTTAGCTAAAAAGTACGCGGATGAAGTTGCTACAGCAAAAGCTAATTTAGCACAAGCCAATGCAATAGCTAATGCTGATAGTAAGATTACAGAAGAGGAAAGAAAAAGAATCCAACAAGCTCAAGAAAACCTTAATACAGCAATTTCTAAAGCAGATAAGGCAAAACAAGATGCAATAAATGAAGCTAATAGAGTAGCAGAGTTAAAGAAACAAGAAGCTATAAGTAGTGCTAATTCTCACGCTGATAGTAAAGCAAATGAAGCTCTTAATAATGCTAAAGCGTATACAAATACAGAAATCACTACAGTTAATACTCATTTAAATAAAGCTACATCAGAAATAAATGTTCTAAAAGGTCAAATATCTTCTAAAGTATCTCAAAGTGATGTAGATAATACAGTAATTAAATATAAAACTCAAAATTATGGGTATTTATATAAAAAAGATATTGTTATATATGGAGATTACAATTTATATTATCCAGTAGTAATAAAAGGTGGAGATCAAAACGTAAAGAGAAAAATATTTATAAAGAGAGGTTATGGTGAGCAAGGTCCTTCTGAGTGGAATCCTAGTTTATCAACGCATCATGGAGGATTAAGTTTACTTATAAATACCAACTTTGGTGGTTGGGGTGGCATAAATTATTCTTGGAGTATTTATGATTTAGAAGAACAATATTCAAGAATATTTGCAGGTGCTACTCTTTGTGCTTCTGGTATGGCTTTTGCTATATTTTTAAGAGGTGGTGGAGAAAAAGGAGCTATATACCACTTATATTCTGACCAATCACTAGAGGGTAGTTTTGGTTGGGAAAAGGAAGATGTTCCAAAACCACCAGCGTTACAGATAGCTTACAATAAAGATATGATTTCTTTTTATAAACCAGCATATGAATTTTATGCTCCAGGACCTAGAACAATTACAAAAGAAGTAGAAGAAGAAATTAAAAGGAAAAAATTTATAGAACTAGCTCAATCTAATAAAAATGAAATTATTGAAACGAATAAAAAAATAACAACAGTAGAAAGCACTTTAACTCAAGAGAATAATAGTATTAAAGCAAGTGTAAGGGATTTAAACTCTACTACACAAAGTATTACTACAAATGTAAGTAATATAAATAGAGATTTAACTAATAAAATAAATTCTAATTTAGATGCGGCTAAAAGTTTTGCTACTGACATAGCAACAAATAAAGCTAATACAGCTAAACAAGAAGCTATAAATAGTGCGAATTCTCATGCGGATAGTATTGCAGTTAGTAAAGCAAATGAGGCTCTAAATAATGCTAAGAGCTATACCAATACAGAAATCAATGTTGTTAATACTAAAGTTCATAATGTAGAAAGTAATATTGATATATTAAAAAATAAAATTGCTCTTAAAGTTGAACAATCAGATATAGATAAAACAAAAACTGAGTTAATTAATAAGATAAATGTTGTAGATAATTTAGCTAATAACGCTAAAGATTTAGCTAGTGCCATGAGCTTAGGTAAAATGTTATTTAGTGATCCTACATTTAAAAATAGTTCTAACAATATTAAAACTTACAATAACAATGGAAATGGAACAGTAACAACTTCAAGAATTTCTAAAATAAATGGATGTCCAACTGATTCACAATATTGTATAGAAGTAAAAACTGTTGGAAGTGCAAGTCCTAACCATGGTGGATTTTATTTTGGAAATATGACTAGAGCAAATGCAATATTTGTAACGAAAATTATTGCTAAAATTCCAGTTGGATTAAGAATAGGGTGGTATTCAAATTCAACAGGGAATAATGGGAGTTCTAAATGGTTAACATCAGTAAATGGAACAGGTAAGTGGGAAGAGTATATACATTTATTAAAATGTGGTGATACAGGAAGTTTTTCTATTACCAGTTTCTTTGCATTAGATGGAGGGGGAACTCCAACATCTAGCAATCCAATAATTTGGCATATAGCTTATGCAACTGTTTTTGATATAACTGAAAATGATGAATCAGTTAATGTATTAAAAACTGAAATGTCAACAGCTAAAAATAAAGTTGCAACAATAGAAACTAATTTAGATAGTATTATTCAACGAGTAAGTTCTACTGAAAGTAAAACACATACTATAGAAACTAATTTAAATGGAAAAGCAACTAAACAAGAAGTAACAGAAGTTAATAATAGAGTTGCTACTATTAAAGCCAACTTAGATTCTATCACTCAAAGAGTAAGCTCCACAGAGAGTAAAACACAAACTTTAGAAAGTAACCTTAATGGTAAGGCGAGTAAGCAAGAAGTAAACAATGTTAGTAGTAAAGTTATTTCTTTAGAAACTAATCTAAATGGAATAACTAATAGAGTTTCTAATACAGAAAGTAGAATAAATACTTTAGATGGAAAAGTTGCTAGTGCTGTAACTAATCAACAATTTACAGAGTTTAAACAAAGTAATGATAAATTTAAATTTACTGTAGAGCAAAGAAGTAGCGTATCTAATATACTTCCTAATGGTAGTTTTTTTGGTGGAGATCGTGGATGGCTTCATAATGGTTCTGAATTTTGGGCTGGTGCTTATAGTGGATATGGATTCAAAGGCAGAATTACTGGTGCAATAAAAAACAGAGCAGCATATAACAATCCAGAAAGATACTTACAAACTCACAAAGCTTATAAAGTTAAAAAGAATACTACTTATACAATAAACTTCCATTATATTTGTGAAAAGAATGTACAATCAATGGATGCTTTTGTTGTTTTAAGTGATACTGAACATGGTGATTATGCACAACCAATTTGTGTATTAACAGCTCAAGGTGGTTCTCAAAGTAATGCAGCTGAAGAAAAACCATTTACATATAAATTTAATACAGGTAACCATGAGTGGGTATGGATTAGATTCGACCATAATGGAATGAAGAGCGGTGCTAATTGGGATGAATTTTGTTGGATTTATGTTAGTGAAGTTGGGATTTATGAAGGGGATGTCGGAGCTGTTAAGTGGACACCAAAAGGGGGAGAAGTTTATTCAGCTAACTATCAAATGGATGGGTTAGGATTCAAGGGAACTTTTGAAGATGGTACTTATGCATCTTTAGGTAGAGATGGTCTTGAATGGTATAACGCAGGAACTGGACATGCATATCATGCATTAACATATGTAACATCATTTGATATACCGGTTGGTAATCCTGGTAAAGCTTATATAAAGTTACCAGCTGAGTTTACTAAAAGAAGAAGCTCATTAAAATGGACAGTTGCATTACGTGGGTATTACTATAGTACCTCAGGTAACTTTTTCCCATTCCATGTACATTGTACTGGATCAAGGGATTATATAGAGAATGGCTTAGTCGTTTGTGAAGTACAAGGATTATGTAAAATCCAAAATGGAAGTAATTCAGGAGATGTACAATTTAGACCACTTACAGCAATGTTAATAGCAATAGCTTAGAATTAGAAAGGAGATTTATATATGGATAATTCTATTAAAAACTTTGAAAGTAAAGTTACTCTTTTTTATAGTATAAATACTGGAGAAATAAAATTAACTGCAGGAGGGATTCAGGATATGAGTTATTTTGGTCCTGATGCAGCTGATTTTAATTATAATTTTTTAGTCATTGATAAAGATGAGTATTTACTTAATAATTTAGATAAGTTTATTGTTCAAGATAATAAAGTTAAATTAAAAGAAGCTCAAATAAATAAATATGAAATAGCAGAATAGAAAGGATTTTAATATGGAAAAAGAATTAATAACACAAATGATAGGACAAGGAGCATTTGCTTTATTATTTGTTTGGCTTTTATTAGATACAAGAAAGGAGGCAAGGGAAAGAGAAAATAAGCTAAACAACATAATAAATAAACTAGCTGATAAACTAAATCTAGTAGAAGACCTTAAAGAAGATATAGAAGATATAAAAAATCATATATTTAAAGAAAAATAAGAAAGAAGGAATGTAAAATGGAAAAAATTTTAGATCCAATATTAAGTGCTTTAGCTGCTGCTATTGCACTTTTTTTAGCTACAATAATAAAAACTTTAGGTGACCAATTAATACAATTAATTAAAGTTAAGGTAGAAGCTACAGACCAAAAGCTTAAAGCTTCTAAATTTAATGAAGCATATGAAACAGGTAAAAAGATATTCTTTGCTATAGAAGAGAAATATAGAATTACAGAGAATATAGAAAACCTTGCTAAATCAAAAGCTGATTTATTTGATAAAATGCTTTTAGAAAATTGTCCATACTTAACCAAAGATGAATTAATACAAATTAGACAATCAATAGCAGGCGAATATAACAAAGGAAAAGCTATGCTGCATGAAGATAGTTTAAAACAACAAGCTACACAATTAGTAGAAGAAAATGAGAAGTTAAAGTTATTAAATGCAGAAACAGAAAATAAATTAGCTGCAGTAAAAAGCTTAAATGAGAGCCTATGATTTTTATTAGAATAAAGAAAGGATAATTAACTATGATAAAATTAAAATTAATTGCTAAAAGAGATTTTGAAGTAATTAGAAATAGTAAGGTTATTTGTAAAATAGAAAAAGATAAAGAATATATAGCTAATTATTATGATGATACAGAAGAGTTTTTTATAAACGAGAATAAAAATGAAATCTTAGTAGCAGAATTACTAGATAATAAGATAAAAGTAGATGAAGATTTTAAATTAATTGAGAGCCTATAATTTAGGTTCTCTTTTTTTATAAAAATTTATTTGGTAAGGAGGGATATATTATGGCAAATAGAGAAGATTACATTAAATCATTAAAAAAAGAAAATGAGTATCTAAGAAATCAATTAGAAGTTGCTAAAAGTGAAAGAAATTACTTTAAAGAGCTAGCTGATAGATGTGCTATTAAGTTAATGAAATATGAAAATATATCTGAAAAAGACATTATAGAAAATTTAAAAAATAAGTAGTTTATAAAAATTAACAGTAAAGGAATGACAAAAATGATTAAGGATAAAAACAGTAAAATGATGAAACCACCAATAACAAGAATGGGAGGAAAAAGTAAATTAAGAAAAACAATAATAGAAAATATTCCAGAACATACTTGTTACGTAGAATTATTTTTTGGAGCAGGTTGGGTATTCTTTGGCAAAACTCCTTCAAAGGTTGAGGTGATTAATGATGTAGATAAAGAGCTTATTAATTTATTTAAGATGATAAAATATCATGCTCCTGAAGTTGAAAGAATGTTAGAATATGAATTTTCAGGAAGAGATATATTTGAAGAATATAAAAATGTTACTTTAGAGCATTTAACAGAAATACAAAGAGCTGTTAGATTTTTATATCTAATTTCTCAAAGTTTTGCAGGTAAAGGAACACATTATGGATATGCAACTGCTAAAAAACCAGCACCACAAATTTTTTACAAAGGTGTTTTAAGTGAAATAAAAGATAGATTAAGAAATACTTATGTGGAAAATTTAAGCTTTGAAAAAATAATAGATAAATACGATAGAGAAGGAAGTTTCTTCTTTTGTGATCCACCATATTTTGAAACAGCAGGGTATGGAACAGAGTTTGGTGAAAAAGAGCATTTACTGTTAAGAGATAAATTAAAAAATATAAAAGAAAAATTCTTAGTAACTATAAATGACCATCCAAAAGTAAGAGGATGGTACAAAGATTTTAATATAAAAGAAGTAAAAGTAATGTACTCCGTATCTAATCAAGCAAGTGCAAGAAAAGAATATGGGGAATTGATAATAACAAATTTTTAAAAATAAAAGAAAGAAGGAATGTAAAATGTATATAAATCAATCAAATATTAAATTCAATGGCTTAAACTATGGAAATAATCCAAATAAAATAATTATTCATAATGCAGATCATCCAAATTGTAGTGTATATGATGTAGATAGATGGCATAAAGGAAATGGATGGAGTGGTATAGGTTATCATTATTTTATTAGAAAGGATGGTTCTGTTTGGACTGGTAGACCAGAAAATGCTAAAGGAGCTCACACAATAGGTCAAAACAGTTCAAGTATAGGAATTTGCTTAGAAGGTGCATTAATGAGAGAAAAACCAACTAGAGCACAATTAAATTCTCTTTATTATTTAATTGCAGATATTAGAGCTAGAAGAGGTAACTTACCTGTATATGGACATAAGGACTTTAATAATACAGATTGTCCAGGAGCAAACTTTCCATTAGAACAATTTAAAAATAATTCATATAGACCAACTGGAGGTACTGAAATAGTATCAGACAATGGCTTTTATATAAGCAATGAAGAAAGAGAAAATGCCACTATAGTTGGAGAGGGAAATATAGAGGTTTTAGATGAAAAGGGAAATGTTATTCAAGGAAGACATATATCAAGTTTAGACAGAGTTTTTGTACTAGGTATATATCCATCAAGAAATCATATAGAACTTATTTATCCAGGAAAAGATGAAAAATATCATGCTTATATTTCTATAGAAAACTATAGTAGATTAAGTTTTGACTATCATATGCAGTATAAGAATGATGATGGTGTTACGTACGTATGGTGGGATTCAAAAAATGTTAATGTAAAAGATCATGATGAAGAATTACAACCACACCAAAAAGCTTCACCAATGTATAGAACTAATGGATGGCTAAGAATAACATTCTACAGAGAAGATGGTACACCTTCAGATGGTTACGTGCGTTACGAAGGAGAACAAAAAGAAAGATTTTATAGAAAAGGCAAGGTAGTAAATGTTAGAACCTCTTTAACTGTAAGAGCAGGAGCAGGAACTAACTATTCAGCTATAGGAAGTTTAGAACCTAACGAAAATGTAGATATATTAGGAAAGGCAGAAGGTTGGTACTATGTAGAATATAATACTAAAAATGAAAGAAAAAGAGGATATGTAAGTGAAAAATATATTGAAATAATTCAATAAAATGGTATAATAAAAATGTATTTTATACATTAATTTACTTATTTTAGACACGAAGAGGAGAGTTAGATTAATTTCTAACTCTCCTTTTTTAGTTTAAATAAGTATGAAAGCATAAGTGGTTTTGAATAATTTATAGACACTGAAATATATAATTATATTCTTAAAAAAAGACAACTTGTCCAATTAATAGAAATATAATAAAATAAAAAAGAACCTAAAGTTGATAATGGTTATTTCAGGTTCTTAAAAACTAATTATATTTTATTGAATAAGTTAATTATACCATATATTCAATAAAATATAAAGAATGTATGGAGGTATTATGTTTAACCTAGATGAAGCAAGAGAATTTTTACGAGAAGTAGAGGGCTTTGATTTAGATTGTATTTTTATATCAAAAGAATATGAACTAAAGAAAGCGCTGCTACAAGAAAATTTAAAAAATGAAATAATTGAAAATCTAATTAATAGATTTAATAAAATTACAAAAGAAAAGAACGTTGTTGAATATGATCCAATAGTAAAGTTAGAAGATTCTATAGATAGTATTTCTATAGAAGATGTAAGCAAATTAAATTTAATAGAAGAAAATTTAAAAGCTATAGAAGCTATTGAAGAAATACAAAGCTTTGATGAAATATATGATAGTAGAGCTTATGTAATGATTTTAAAAAAAGATGATATGAATTTGATGTTCTTTAAAAAATTTATTTCAAGTATATATTTAAAAAGTAAAATGAAATTACTGTGGCTTGAAGGTAGGATGGAAAGACTAGATAAGGATATAATATCAATAGATGATAAATTTGATTGTGTAGGTTTTAGTAATAATTTGCTAGTGATTTCTAAACCTGCTTTTGAACAAATTTTTGATTATAAAGATGAGTATACTAAAAAAGCTAATGAAAATATAGAGCATATGAATAAACTTAGTATAATTAAAAATATAGAGTTATTAGCAATGGAATGCGAAAAAGTTACTATAAAAAAGAAGTTAGCAAAGATAAAAAAAGATCAAATAGAATGGTTTAAGGACCAAATAGAAAATAATTTTAATAGGGTTGAGCATATAATAGATAAAGCAGGATTAGATATTCAAGTTATTGAAGGTGAATTAAACATAAATGATGTATCTGAGTTAATCCATTTAATACAGAATGATTATCTTAAATCAGAAATTGATGATGAGAATTATATTGCGGATAGTAAAAGACCAATCAAGCAATAAATTAAATTTGATGAGGTGATGATATGAGAACCTTAGGGAAAATAATAATGTTTTTATCTTCATATGCACCACTATATATTTTTATAATAACTTTAAATTTTAACTTAAGTGAAATAAAAAACTCACTATATAAATTATCTGATATATCATTAATTAATCAGAATGATGTAATTTTATATATAATGATACTATTGGTAATTGTACCTAATGTAATTTTAAAAAAGATGTTAAATGATACTAAAGAATATAGTGAAACGATTAAGGTTATTAATATAGAAGAGGCAGATGATAAGATATTAGATTATATTTTAGCTTATATCGTTACATTCATGACAACTAATTATGTTGATTTTAAAAATAGTGATTCAAAGATAATATTTACTGGATTACTAATACAGGTTTTGTTAGGATATTTATATTGTAGAGCTAATATGTTTTATATAAATCCAGTGTTAAATATAATATATGGATATCATATATTTGTAGCAAATACAGAAAATAAGACTATTATAATATTAAGTAAAAAACAAGAAAATGTTCTAGAACTGAAGAAAGAAATTTATGAATCAAGCTATAAAAGAATAAAACTGAATTGCTTTTCTAATGGAATATACATATATAAATAGATAAAAAAGAAGGCTAGGGTAATCTAACCTTCTTTTATTTGCTATTATCAATATTTTAAGGTTGTCCCCAAGAACCGTCAATAGTAACTCTTTCAGAATAATATCTTATTACCCCTGAGACTAAAACATACCAATCCAAATAACCAGCTCCATGTGCTGTTAATTTAGTAGGATTACTTCCTATATCAGAATATGTAGATCCTGGACTAGGTCTCCAACTGAAGCCCATTGTTACACCAGATATGTCAGTAGTAGGCTTATCAGCACTTGCATAATAGTTTCCCCATCTAGAACTCCATTTTGCTAGATAAGGAACTTCCATAACTATTGTTACTGGCCAACGTGATTTTTGAACATATCTATAGCCTCTATAATCGTAAGTTTGTGTACTAGGAATAAGTTCAGAACTTTTAGTATTTTTTAAATCATTAACTACATTTTCAAAATATTTGTCTGCAGTTTCTTTTGAGTTAAATATCATTGGAGTAATATCACTTGGAATATCTTTATAACTTATAATTTTAGATACAGTCTGATTATCACTTTCTTGATTTATGTTATTGTTTTGAGCTGCAAATACAGAAGTAGGCGTAAGCATAAACGTAAAAGCTAGTAAACCAATTAATAATTTGAATTTCTTTTTCATAAAAACATCCCCCTATTTTTTATCTTTAATTTTCATTCTTAAGAATTTTATCAAAAGATATACTAAGTATATCAATACTAGAATAATGGCTATATTTAGAAAAAAGCCAAGCAATATTCTAATTTGTAATCCCATGTTTCTCCTCCTTTCTTATTTTAAAAATAACATATTTTTGAGTGATTTTTAATAGGTGATGCGCAAGTGGGCATTTTTCGTGCAAAACTGGGTTAATTTAATTTAAATTTAAATATAAATTGATTTTATTATATGATGAATAAAGAGTTAAATTGAAATTAATAAAGTGTTAAAAATATAAGTGAAATATTGAATTAATTGTAAAATGTATTATATTCTTTAAATGTAATTTTTTGTAGAAAGGAGAGAATATGGAAGATACTAAAGAGGAGAGTAATAGGATGCTAGTAGGTTTAATTATCACAGTTATATTATTTATTTTATGTGGTTTATATTTTTCAGAATGTGAAAAGCGTATTGAAAAAGAAAAGAAAATTCAAAATCAAATAGAAGCAAAAATAACTGGTAATAATATAAATCCTATTACAAATAATTATATTTTTGAAAGAGAGGTATTTTGATTATGAAAAATAAAAAGTTTTCAGGTATAATAATGGCTTTATTAATAGCCTTTTCAAGTTCTTTTATTAGTTGTTCAGACACTAGTAAAGCTCAAGAGGAAAAAATAAAGGCAGAGCAACAAGCAAAAATTGAAGAAGAAGCTAAAGTAAAAGCAGAAGAGGAAGCTAGAATAAAAGCTGAGGAAGAAGCAAAGGCAAAAGCAGAAGAGGAGGCTAGAATAAAGGCTGAGGAAGAAGCAAAAGCAAAAGCAGAAGAGGAAGCAAGGATAAAAGCTGAGGAAGAAGCAAAGGCGAAAGCAGAAGAGGAAGCTAGAATAAAGGCTCAAGAAGAGGCAAAAGCAAAAGCAGAAGCTGAGAAGAAGGCACAACAACAAACAACTAAAAGTAGCAATAATAGTTCATCAAATGGGTCTAATAATGAAACTAAAGTAGGACAAACTGTATATCTTACAGCAACAGGAAAAAAATATCACTCAAAAGCTAAGTGTGGTAATACAAAAACAAGTTGGCAAACTGATATAAATGATGCTAAAAGCCAAGGATATACAGCTTGCTCAAAGTGTTTTTAAAATAGTTACAGTTTAAAACCACCACGAGTCCCAGGAGGGACAGTTATGGCATCATTAGGTTTAATAATTAGTGTATTAGCCTTTGATGAGGCTGGGACAGCTCTTATGTTAACAATATTTGCTCTTCAAGATAGTTTTGGAACAGCATGTAATGTAACTGGGGATGGAGCAATAGCTCTTATGCTGACAGGTATAGCGAAGAAAAAGAATTTATAAGACAAAAAGGTGTACTTTTATAGTACGCCTTTTTATTTTTAATTAAATAATAGGGAGTATACATGAAATTAAGGTGATAAAAATAATCACTTTAAATCAATAGATATATAATTTGTGTAATTTTAAAAACTAATAAATAATGTGTTTAAATTCACAAAAATACAAGATTTGACTAAAATAAATAGTAAGAGAATTTATAAATAAGTGTATATTTTTATAATTATTTATAGAATTTAACTTTAAAACATGAAGATTAATATGAATTTGTTTATACTAGTTTTATATTTATGAAAGGAGGTAATTATCACCTTTAAATAGGTTGATAAGTATTTATGCGAAGCAGAGTTAATAAAATAAATAATCGTACAGTTGCTGCTTTAGGAATAAAAAGTTTAGATGAAAATTTAGAGAAAAGTATAGTTAATATAATAAATTGTAATCCAGAATATATTATTTTAGGGTGTAGTGAAATTCCTTTTACAGAAAGAATTTTGAAAGCTTTAAACAATGCTAATTGTCCTAAGATTTTAATACTTCCCTTTAACTATAGGTTTAGAAATCAAAGAGAGATAGTTAATGAAATTAAATTTATGAAAAATTTCCCTGAAAATAATATAGCAATTATATTAAATTCAGTAAATGATTCTAATTTTATCTTAACGGATAAAATTTGTTATGTATCTTCAGGAAGTTTAAACAATAATGGTATAGCAAACAATGTAAATTCCTATGAAATAATTAATGACAAAGATTGTAATTATAAATTATGGGAATCAGAAATCTTTGATTTTATAAATAAAGAAATAATAAATTACCGGAGTAATGATCAAAGGGAGCAAATAGAATACATTTTAAAGGAACTTAAAAAAAGGTTGTTTATCAATATTTCTAATAATTCCAATATATTAAATGAGGAGTATATATACATTCTTCTAGATATATTAAATAGCATAGATAGATTTATTATGATAGGAACTGATGTTTATCAATATTTTGATAGGGATTTTTTAGACATAATAAAGAGTAATAAAAAAATATTAGCTAAAATAAATTCCATAAGAAATGAATTATTTAGAATACTTTTAAACATCAATGAAGGAAAGAATGATATTAATAACAAGATTTTTAATTGCTTAAAAAATGAATTTTTAGTTCTTTTAGAAGAATTAGAGGAGTTAATAAATTTAAGAGAAAATAAATATCATAATTCTATTATGCCATGGAGAAAGGATGAAAGTATAAGCTCATTTTTATCAGCTAATAATACAATTAATAATTCTTTGATTAGGAAATTCTATGAAAGAATTATTTTAAATTGTGAAAGATAAGGAGTAGTGATAAAAGTGAGTAATGTAAAGAATAAATTTGCACTAGGAAATTATACAAAGGGAGCGGTTAAGAGCTTTGAAAAGAATATAGTTAGCGAAAGGGATTATTTAGAAAAGATAAAGAAAAATAAATAAAGTGTTTACTCTAATAAACAATAATAATAAATTTATTATTGTTTATTTTTTTATAGGTATATTTTTAGCTTATAATATAAGTATAAAACTTAATTATAGTATTATTCTAGAATTTACTATAAAAATAGTATAAGTTTTTGACAAGAGGTGATAAAACATGTGGAAGAAACAAATTATGTATCTTAAAATGTTTTTGATAGTGGTAATTTCTATACTAATATTTGTTTTATTATTTGGAAAAGAAAATCTTTTTATTGGATTAGCCGCTGTTATTACAGTTACTACAATGTTTGGAGAGGATTATACAATAAATCCAATACATCATACATTATACTTTATTGGAGTTGAACTTTTTGTAGGTTTAGGAGCATATTTTGCAGGATTAAATCCTATTTTAGGGGCTATAATGACTTTAATTGTATCCTTCTTTATATACTTTGCTTTTACTTATGATACAAAGCCTACTAAAGCCTTAGGATTTATACAGTTATATTTATTTTTATTATATGAACCAGTTACAACTAGCGAATTACCAAAAAGAGTATTTGCTTTAATTTTTGGTGGTATAGTCATAATGACACTTTACTATATCTTAGCTAGATATAATTTTAATAATATATTTAACAAATCAATAAAAGGGTGTATTAATTCATTAATTGAAAACTTAAATGAATTGATAAATACTGGTTGTATAGAAAAAAATAATAGTGAAAAGGTAGCTTTAATGATTAAAGAACTTGAGATAAAGGTTCATGAAAGATTGGAATTAGATAAAAATCAAGTTTATTCTATATACTCAAAAGATTTAATAGTAGTTTTTCTAAAGAGAGTATCAAGTCTTTCATCTGAAGCTATGAAGAGAGATGTTAATAAGGAACTTATTAAAAAGAGCATTGAATTACTTAAAAATGTGCAAGAATTTATAGAGGATGGAAATAAGGAAAAGTTAAAAAATATACTAAATGAATATTATAATTATTTAGATTCTTTTAAGTTAAGAGATGATTTAGATAGGTATAGCTATTATAATGCTAAATTAAGTGTAAAGGAGTTTTTACAAGGACTTAATGTGAAAGAAAATCAGATTGAAAGCTATTCAAATTATATTGCAAATTTTTTAAAAGCTTTAAAATCTAATTCAAATAATTTTAGAAAAAGCCTAAACATAAGATCCCTAAGATTTAATTTGGCAGTAAAAGCAGCCATAACATTGGCTTTTTCAGTATTTATAGTAAATTACTTTGAAATTTTTCAAGGTAAGTGGGCATTATTCACTATTTCCTTATTATTAATTCCCTATGCGGAACAAAGTAATAAGAAGGCAAAGGCAAGGGTTTTAGGAACTATAATAGGAGCAATTTTATTTAATGTAATTTTTTATTTTATTCAGTCAAATGTAATACTGATATTTGCTTTTATAGTTGTTTGTATATACTTAAGTATGTCTGTTGTTTCTTATAAAATTAGATGTATATTTATAACATTAAATGCATTATTAATGGCTGGGGTAATGGATACATCACATACTCCTTATTATGTACTAAGTGAATATAGGGTATTTTTTATCTTAATAGCATCTATAATTGTTGCTATAGTTATGAATTATATTTTCCCTTATAAAATGAAGGATGAAACTAATAAAGCAATAAAATTATATGTTTATTTAAATGAGAGAATACTAGATGGTTTAATAGAAGAAAATTCAGATAAGGAAAAATTAGTATTATCTTTTTTTGAAAGTTATAGAATATGGAAGAAGATAAATTATAACAATAAAGAGATGAAATCAGAGCAAATTCAAGAGTTATTGATATTGCAAAATGATTTTGTATCAGATGTAAACTTCTTAATAAAAAGCCCTATGATACATAACAATAAAAGCTTATTTAAAAAGAGCTTTGAAGACTTTAAAAATTATACTAAGAAAAAAGACTTTGAAGATTTAGCAATAGAAGATTTAGAGAAGGCAAAAACAGAAGAAGAGAGATTAATACTTGTATTGCTTTATAAGCTTTTCTATGTGGTAAAAGAGATGAGAAAGTTAAGTGATTTAATATGTAGAGAATAAAAAAAGAGAGTTTATTTAAACTCTCTTTTTTATTCTTCTGGCAAAGTTAAATCGCAGGTTGAAAGCATATTAAGGGTTTCATTTACATCATGTTTAACTCCAGCAAGGATTACTAGGTCATTTTCCTCTAGAGTTGTATTAGCATTAGGCATAAACTCATGGTCATCTCTTACCATTGAGAAAATCCTACACCCTGTAGGTAGCTTACAATCCTTTAAGGCTTTACCTATATACCATTGGCTACTAACAAGTACTTCACGGATTATTATTTTTTCATCTTCTTCTACAGTATCATTAGTATCATCATGAAGTGCAATTAATTTTTCAAATAGTATAGGGAAGAAGATACAAGTTATTACTGTGGTAACTACGAAAGCAGAGTAGTCTGCAGCAGTTATGTATCCTAAATTCAATGCCATTTGAGAACCAACTATAACTAAACTAAGCTGAGCTGTTAATAACATAGACGCTGCTAAGGAATTTCTTGTTCCATATTTCTTTTTTAGTAAAAGTGATGGAATGAATTTTACTAAGAAGAAAATTAGTATAAACAAAGGTATTTTAGCAATTGATTGAGGATTTTCAACAACTGCCTTTAAATCAACATTAACTCCAACCATTATAAAGAAGATAGGAATTAAAAAACCATATCCAACCACATCTAATTGGTGAGAAATTTCTTCTTTGGCTTTACCAACTATTAATGAAAATACCATACCAGCTAAGAATGAGCCTAGAATTATCTCAGAGTCTACTTTTTCAGCAACGGCAACAAGTACCAAAACAAGAACAAAGGCACCTCTTACGCTAAGGTGAAGGTTTTTAAAGGCAATAGTAGAAAAATCATGAACTTTAAATATAATCTTTGATAAGAAATATACTACTATAGCCACTGCAAATATTATTAAGAAAGTAAAACTCTTTAAGGTAATACCATTTACTGCAACAGAAGCCACAAAAGTAACACCTATTAAACTTACTAATTGAGTTATTATTCCAAAAACAAGTAAAGTTTGACCATAACTACTATTTATTATGTGTTTTGTTTTTAAAATAGGTACAAGTAATCCTGGGGCAGCGGCAGTAAATAGCAGTGCAAAGAATATATATCCTTCTGAAATTCCTGCAAATTTTAATGTAAATGATAAAATTATAGCTGTTATTATAGATACAATAAACATCTTTATACTAGTGAATAACTTAGAATCTTTTAAAAGTTCTCCTTCTTTAGGTTTAAGCTCATCAAAATCTATAGCAAGACCACTTAAAAACATTAAATAAGCTAATCCTAAGTTTGATAAAAATAAAATCCAAATATCTGGTTTAATTATGTTTAAAAAACTTTTACCCAATAATATACCTATAAATATTTCCCCTACTTGATAAGGGATATTTACTCTTTTTAACCTTGAAACTAAAAATGGAGTAAAAAAGGCTACTACAGATAAGATTAACAATGAATCATAATTTATAGTTTCATTCATAAATAAATCCTCTCTTTTCTTTAGTATTTTATATTAAATTTAAATAACTAAGTTCATATATAAGGATTTTTTCTCTTGAATCATATTCATACTTATTAGGAATCTTTATTTCCTTCTTTAAAGAAAATGGAGTATAGTTTTCTAAATAGTATATGTAATCATCAGAGGGATAATAAAGTATAATATCTACTGGTCTCTCATGATTAGATACAGAATCAAGAATATTTCCAATAACTTTTATAAATATTTGCTCTGAAAATGGATTAAAAAAGTAAAATTTATTATCCTTTGAATCTATAGGATATCTTTCAGCAAAACAATTTATAAAATTTAATTTATCTTCCTTAACTTTATTTTGTGATAAATAAGATTTTTTATTTCCTAAGCATTCATTAAAAAAGAAGTTATTCATCTCTATTCCTGTAACTTTAATATTTAAAAAGTAATTTAAATAGAAATTAAGTCTTCCTTTACCACAGCCAAAATCGATTAAGGAATCTTCTTCAGAAAATTCATAGTGAGAACACATAGCTTCTAATACATCATAAGATGTAGGTTCATATCTATTGTAATGTAGAGATTCATTAAATATTTTTTGTTCTCCAGAAGTTTTTATGTTTAGTAATTTTTCAAAATATTGTTCTTTCATTTTCTCCTCTTTCATAAAAATTTAGTATTTAAATTTACAATTATCAGTATAGTATTTTACCTTAAATAGGGCAAGTTAAAATTTAGGGCGAGGAATTCTTAGTTAATTGAAAATACTTTATGTAAATTAAACGAAAGAAGAGATAATAGATTTATAGAATGGAAATCTAATGTTGGTCAAATTTTTATAATTAGATACAATAGTAAATGAATGTTTAAATACATAGGAGGAGTTTTAATGAGAAGCAATTATCATACACATACATATAGATGTAATCATGCCACAGGAACTATTGAAGATTATGTTAAAGAAGCTATAAAAGCTAATATAGATGAAATTGGAATTTCTGATCACTTACCACATCCAGGTAAGAATATAGATAATTATCACAGAATGGCTTATGAAGATTTAGAGGATTACTTTGGAAAGATAGAAGAAGCTATAGAAAAGTATGGAGATAAAATATCAATAAAAAGATCTATAGAATGCGAGTATTTCCCAGACTTCGGATGGCTTTATGAAGAGCTAAAGGAGAAATATAAGGCAGATTATTTAGCTTTAGGAGTACATTTCTTCCCTTATAAAGGAGAATGGGTATATGTTGGAACAATAGAATTAACTCCAGAAATCCTAATGATTTATGCTGATTTTGTAGTGGAAGCAATTAAGAGTGGATATTTTTCATATTTAGCACATCCAGATTTATTTGGAATGACATATAAAAATTGGGATGTGCATGCAGAAGAGGCCTCAAAGAGAATTTTAAAAGCTGCTGAAGAAATGAATATGCCTATAGAGATAAATGTAAATGGAATGAGAAAAAATAAAATTCCTTATAATAATGGAGAAAGATATCAATATCCAATAAAAGAGTTTTGGGAATTATCTAAGGAATACAATGTTAAAAGAATAGTTGGAATTGATGCTCATAATCCAGAAGAAATGCATGATTTAGATATGGGGTTAAACTTTGCTAAAGAAAATGATTTAACTATTATAGATAGATTAGAATTTAATAAATAAAAAATAGGAGCTTAGTTAAGCTCCTATTTTTTATTTATATGTTGTTTTACTTGATGGCTCATTGGATTCATATGGAGTATTTTCATTAGCTTTATTTTTAACTTTTTCATTATAATTATTTGAACATGGTGAGATGGAATCAGTTTTATGTTTCTTACAGTTTTTACTCATGATTTGGCCTCCTATTTATTGTGAGAAAGTTTTGATCTTTTAGTATATTTTTTACCATTTGAATGGGAACCTTTTTTATGACCATTTTCAATTCCTATTTCAGAACCAGCTTCTGAATACATTTTTCTTTTCTCAGCATTTGATTTAGGTCTATCTTTTAACCTGTTTTTATTATTATCCACCTTTTATTACCTCCTTAATATTTAGCTATATTTTTTTATTTAATATTGACTTTTAAATTAAAATGCCATTAAAGCAGAGCTTAATTATGGTTTAAAAATCAATATAGGTTTAAGATTTTAAATCTTGATAATAGCTTATCCATTTATATATTTCATATAACAGGCAAAAGGGTGGATTATATACGTTTTTTGGTAATAATAAAAAAGGCATGTATTAAAATAATTTTTAATAAAACTTACAAATATATTTTCATAGACATTATCTTCATAATACTTGTAAGTTTTATTTATATATTTTTATACAGCCCATTATTTTGCTATTTAAACTTTATACATGTAGGAGATGGAATAAATATATCATTTTTAAAAAGTTTTAGTGTTCCATCTGGATTTTTAAGATAAATTGTTAGGTTATCTGATTTTTCATTTGCAATGATTAAGAACTTATTACATGGACTGATTTCAAAATCCCTAGGGAAATCACCATGTGAACTATAATGATTTATAAGTGATAAAGAACCAGTTTCCTCATTTATTCTAAAGGCTGATATTCCATTAAAGCCTCTGTTAGAAACGTATAGGAATTTATTACAAGGACTTATTTTTATTGCAGAACCAAAATTTTGTCCTCCAAAGCCATTAGGAAGTACATGAATATACTGAACTAATTTAAATCCTTCTTCTCCTAAATATTTTAATATAATGATTTCAGAACTATTTTCACATATAACATATGCAAACTTTCCATTCTTTGAAAATTCTATATGCCTTGGACCGCATCCTTTAGTACAATAAAAACTTAGATTTTCAATGTAACTTAAGGTGTTATTAGAATTGATTTTAAAAAGTTCTATTCTATCCATACCTAAATTTACAGCACATATAAATTTATTATCTGGAGTTATTGATGCAAAATGCATTTTTGAATCATCTTTATGAGAAAATGCACTTAATGAAGTATCTATATCAAAATTCTCATTTAATGAATATGTATTAATTGATTTTTCATGATAATTACTTGAAACTATTAAGGATTTATCTGGGATTATATTAATATGACAAGGTTTTTTACCTTGAAGTAAACTAGCACCTGTTAATTTTAATGAATAATCCTCTTCTATATTATAAGAAGCAACACCACCTAGTGTATCTAGAGAAAATGGGTTCCCAACTGTATATAGTTTATTGTTATGTATGCACAAATAAGTAGGATTACCAAATCTAGCTACTACGGATAAATCTTCAATATTTCCTTTATCAGTATCTAGACATAATCTATAGATACCTTCACTAGCCCCATTTGTGTAAGTACCTATATATGCAATAGATTTGTTCATTTTTAAAGCCCCCTCTGACTTGAGTATATTGTTAATTTTACGTTTTATTTGTATGATATAAGATATATTAACAATTTTTATAAATAATATTAAAGATTAAATATTATTTGTTATACCATATAAAACAAAAATAGTAAAGAATATAAAATAAAAAACATATATAATTTTTAATGTTTAGATTTTTTTAATGGAGGACAAAGATGAAAAAGACTATTGGTATATTAGCTCATGTTGATGGAGGAAAAACCACTTTTTCTGAGCAACTTTTATATCATACAAAAAGTATAAGAAATAGGGGAAGAGTTGATCATAAGAATTCTTATTTAGATAATAATCAAATAGAGAAAGATAGAGGCATAACTATATATTCTGAGGTAGGTAAATTTTCTATAGAAAATCAAGAATATTATCTTATAGATACTCCAGGGCATATAGATTTTTCACCAGAAATGGAAAGAGCTATTAGTGTTTTAGATTATGCTATTTTGATTATAAGTGCAGTAGAAGGGGTTCAGGGACATAGTGAAACAATATGGGAATTATTAAATAAGTATAAGGTTCCTACTTTTATTTTCATAAATAAGATTGATAGAGAAGGAGCAAAGGTAAATAAGGTTATAAATGAAATGAAAAAGAAACTTAGTGAAGATATTATTTTCTTTTCAAGTAAACTAGAGGATGGGACTATAGAAGAAGTAGTTGAAAGAGATGAAGACTTACTAAACTTATATTTAGAAGGAAATTTAAGTGAAGAAAAATTATTAAATAAAATACAGAGCATGATAAAGGAATTTAAGATTTTTCCTTGCTTATGTGGTTCTGCTTTACTAGATGAGGGTGTAGAAGATTTTATAAGGTGGTTTCATAACTTATCATTTACTAACTATGAGGAAAGAGAAGATTCTTTTAGTGGAAGAGTTTTTAAAGTAAGACATGATGAAAAGGGAAATAGATTAACCTTTATAAAAGCTCTAAGTGGAACTTTAAGAACTAAGGAAGAATTGACATATTTAAAAGAAGGAAAAGAGTCTTTTGAGAAAGTAAATGAAATTAGAATATATAATGGAAGTAAATATGAACTTGTAAATGAAGTTAAGGCAGGAGATATATTTGCAGTGGTAGGAGTTAAAGGACTAGAATCTGGTGATGGGATTGGTATAGAAAATATTGATTCATATGATATGGTTCCTACTTTGAAGTCTAAGGTGGTTTATAGAGAAGGGTTAAATCCAAAGGAAGTACTTTCATGGTTTAAAATCTTAGAAAGTGAAGAGAGTACTTTAAGTGTATATTGGGATGAAAGATTAAAAGAGATACAGGTGAATATTATGGGAAAAGTTCAATTGGAAGTTCTTAAAGAAGTTATGAAAAATAGATTTAATGAAGAAATAGAATTTGGAACTCCAGAGATATTATATAAGGAAACATTAAATGAAGATGTAATAGGATATGGCCATTTTGAGCCCTTAGGACATTATAGTGAGGTTCACTTAAAAATTGAGCCTTTGGAAAGAAATTCAGGAATAGTATTTGAAAATAAGTGCCATGCAGATGATCTTACACCAGGAAATCAAAATTTAATAAGGACTCATATATTTGAATGTGAGCATAAGGGAATATTAACAGGTTCTCCTATTACTGATCTTAAAATAACCTTATTAACAGGAAGAGCTCACAATAAACATACAAGTGGTGGAGATTTTAGAGAAGCTACAAAGAGAGCTTTAAGACAGGGATTAGAAAGTGGAGAAAATAAACTTTTAGAGCCCTATTATAAGTTTAAAATAGATGTGGATCTTAACCTAATAGGAAGAGTAATGAATGATATACAAAAGATGCATGGGGAGTTTAAGGATCCAATTATAGAGGGAGAGAGAGCAACCATAGAAGGAAAGGGACCTGTTTCTACATTTATAAATTATGGTATGGAGTTTCAGTCATTTACTAAGGGAAAGGGAGGACTTTCTCTTAAGTTTCATGGGTATGATTTATGTCACAATGAAGAAGAGATTATTGAAAAGAGGGCATATGATAGAAATGCAGACATTGATTATACTTCTACTTCTATATTTTGTTCAAAGGGTCAAGCTTATTTAGTTAAAGGAGAAGAGGCAAAAGAACATATGCATTGTTTAGTTTAGATAAATTTTTGTTTTTTATATCCCTTTGTATAAAATTTAAAGAAATTTATGAAATTAAAATTTAGCTAAATTATATTCATTAGACAAAAATATATAGCTTAGTTATAATTTATAGAGAAAGTTTAAACTATTTAAGATGAATTAATTTTCTATGAGGTGAAGAAATGGAATTAGTAAATATTTATGATGAATATAGAGAAGTAAATAAAAATTATGTGGATTTTATAGAGGAACTAGTAAATAAAAATTTTGAAGAATTCAGCGAAGATTTTGTAATGGGTAATCTAGAAAATTTTCAAAATTCCATTGGAGATTTAAAAGTAAAGGCTGATGATCTTCAGGTTGAGGAAGAAAATAAAGATAATTTAAAGGATTTAAAATATTTAATTGTTGATACATTATTCCTTACCTTTGATTTAAATAACTTTTATAAGCTTAAGGAATTTGAAAGATTTAAAATGAGATTTGCAAATTATGTTAATAAAAGAAGAAGAGATGAGATGTTAAAATCTTTTTAGGATAAAAATAATAGGGCTTTTATCAAGAAATAACAATAAAACTTACAAACAATATGAAAAAATACTGTTTGTAAGTTTTATGAAAAGTTATTTTGATGAAAGTCCTTTATTTATAAACACGTTTTAGAGTGGTATGTTCAGTAGATCCTAATATTAAAGGAACATTTTCAACTTCAATTTCACTAGATTCAAGGCCAAACCATTTAGCTGGAGAAACTGTGAATTTTTTTATGAAAAGCTTAGCTTTAATTATCATTGAATTCCATGATTTAAGCTTGCTTTCTGATGATAAACATTCATTTATAAGAATAAATCTGAAATCTCCTACATTTCTGTTAGGAAGTGTAGTGTACTTTCTATTTTGAACCTTAATATCACCATTATTTATAAGTTCACACACTATTTGACGTAAAAATACATTTAGTTTTTGGTTAACCCTAAAACCAAGTTTAAGTTGCACCTTAACCATATAATCAGTACCAAATGTATTTACAGTATATTCAGCTGTATAAGGTTCATCAGTTACAATTACATTTACAAACCAATATACATCTGCTCTCTTAGGCCTTTTATCTAATATAGAATACATTATTTTTCTTTCTATTCTTTTAGATTTTTCTGAACTTGTTAAATAAACAAGATTTGTTGCATATTTAGGTCTATCTACATCATTTTTTAATTCCTTTAATTGATTTTTATAGTTTTCAATAGGAATATAGTCTAATAGACTCATTTTTATATAATGACCTTTTATCCATATATACATTATGCTTAAAATACATAAGGCTATTAATACTGAAACAAAACCACCTTTTTCGAATTTAACTGCACTTGAAATTAAGAATGAAAACTCTAAAGAGCCAAAGAAGACTAGTATAATTAGTGCAATTGGTAATGGGGTTTTTCTTTTTAATAGGTAATTGAATAAAAGTATGGATGTCATAAGCATTGTTACAGTTATTGATAATCCATAAGCTGCTTCCATATTATCTGAACTTCTAAAATATAAAACTATAGCTATACAAGCTATCCAAAGTATTCTATTTATAGCTGGCATGTAAATTTGTCCCTTAGAATTAGAGGGATAAAGACATTGTAATCTAGGGAATAAATTTAATTTAATAGCTTCTGAAACTAAGGTATATGAACCTGAAATTAAAGCTTGAGATGCTATAATAGCGGCTAATGTAGAAATTAAAACTCCAAATAGCAAAAGCCAACTAGGCATCATTTGAAAAAATGGATTTAAGCTTTCAATTCCATATAATTTAGTATTATTTTTCTGAGATAATATCCAAGCAGCTTGACCAAAATAATTTAATAGTAAGCATATTTTAACTAAAGGCCAAGTAAGATAGATATTTTTTCTACCAACATGACCAAGATCAGAGTACAAGGCTTCAGCTCCAGTTGTTGATAAAAATACTCCTCCAAGAATAAAAAAACCTAAATGGTTATTTGGACTAAATAAAATTTTTATTGCATAATGAGGAGAAAGTGCTTTTAAAAGATATAAATTTCCTGATAAATTTACAATTCCTAATATGGCTAAAAATGCAAACCAAATAAACATAACTGGTCCAAAGATTTTACCTATTATTTCTGTACCAAAATGTTGAATAAAGAATAAAAAACTTAGTATTACTAGTACAATTATTATAATAATATCTTGATTATTTCCAAATATATCATTAAAACTAGGTAAGATTTTTAAACCTTCAATGGATGAAGTAACAGTTACTGCCGGGGTTAGCATTCCATCAGCTAGCAGAGCAGAACCACCTACCATGGCAGGTATAATAAGCCACTTAGCACGACGACGAACTAAGGTATAAAGAGAAAATATACCTCCTTCTCCCTTATTATCAGCCTTTAATGTTATAAGAACATACTTTATTGTTGTTAATAAAGTCATAGTCCAAAAAATAAGAGATAATACTCCAAGGATAAAATCAGGAGTAATGCTTTCTAAACCTCCATTGCCATTTATTATTGATTTCATAACATAAAGAGGAGAAGTTCCAATATCTCCATAAACAACCCCTAAGGCTATTAAAAAGCTTCCTAAAGTAATTTTTTCAATAGAACTTTTATTAGTACTCATATTTATTCTTCCTTTATTATCATAAGTTAATTATTAAGCTTAAAATATTAATAAATTATTAATGTGTACACATAAATTTAAAATCTAATAAAATTTATACTAGCACCATTATGAAATGATGTAAAGTTATAAATTAAAAAGAAATTAGTTCTATTTTATTAAAACATTTACATTGGAAAGTTTATTAAAAAATACATAAGTTTTTTGAAAAAATTATAATGAATTCCTGATGAGTATTAAAGTAATCTAGTAAAATAAAAAAGGCTGTATCAAAATATAATAAAGATTACAAACATATTCCGAGAATTACTAGATTTCACTAAGAATTTATAATCATTACTTCGAAGATATCACTAAAGCTTCGAAACTTAAGTGAAAGTCCAAATTTTCAATTTGGATTCTTGAACTTATGCAATCGAACTTTGTGAGATTGTATTCCTAAGGAATTAACAGTCTCAGCTTTTTAACGTGATATCTTCTACGTAATAATTTAAATTCTAAAGTTCATCTAGATATTCTCTTCATACTGGTTGTAATCTTTATCAAAAGTTATGTTGATACACGCCCTAAATTTAATCTATTTTGTAGTTGTTGGAGGAGTGAATACTCTTGCTGCTAATTCATCATCCATCATATATAAGGCAGCAGGGTTACCTTCAGATCTTCTAACTTTCTTTAATAATGAGTGGAAGTTGTTTTCTTCTTCAACTTGTTCATCTATAAACCACTTAAGTAAACTCATAGTTGCATGTTCTTTTTCTTCAAAAGCAACATCTGCAAGACCATATATTTTACTAGTTACTAATTGTTCATGTTCATAACCTTTTTCAAAGGCTTCAATTATGTTTGCAAAATTAAATTTAGGTTTATCTATTTGTTCTAATTCAACAACGCCATTTTTTTGGAATATATAATCGTAAAATTTCATTGCATGGAATAATTCTTCTTGAGCTTGAACTCTAAAAAAGTTAGCAAAACCGCTTAAATCAACTGATTCAGCATAAGCAGCCATAGCTAAATAAGTATATGATGAATAGAATTCAAAATTAACTTGTTCATTAAGTCTTTGTAATAAATTTTCACTTAACATATATGTACACCTCTTTTTATTATTTCTATAAAATAATTGTAGTATTAAAAAGAAAATTAAGCAAACTAATTTATAAAAGTTATTAACAGAAATTATTATTCTATTAATAATAGATGGCAGTATCTTAAGATTACTTTATAATACTTAAATTATGTAATTTTTTCTTCAGATGGAAGTAATCCCATATATTTTTTATAGGTTTTTGAAAAATAAGATAAGTTATTAAAACCGCTTTTATAAGCACTTTCAGATATAGTATATCCATTATAGAGGATTAAATTTCTAGCATTAATACATCTAATATGATTAATATAATCTAAAATAGTTTGCCCTGTTACTTCCTTAAAGGTACGACAGGTATAATATTTACTAAAAGCAACATGGTTACATATATGATCAATTGAGATTTCTTCTTTATAGTTTTCTTTTAGATAGTTTATTATTTCTCTTACCATTAGTATTTTATTATTATCTTTTATTTTTATTAATGATGAGTTTTTTTGAGCATGGGTTCTCTTAATATGAATTAAAATTTGAAGTATATCTGATTTTATAAATTCTTTAAAATAATCATTTTTATTATTTAATTCTCTATTTATTTCTTCAATC
>SKEM01000040.1_pt1 | contig 102935 bp, 99 predicted proteins | sample 4826731 | NCBI WGS metagenome assembly SKEM01 (sample SAMN11008809, study PRJNA524170) | human gut metagenome | biome: Human fecal sample; material: Feces; isolation source: fecal sample from pouch patient p37 | host: Homo sapiens | place: Israel: Tel-Aviv | collected 2015-07-27 | reverse complement strand
CCATTGTACTCTGAGAAATCACACAATAACGAAACAAATTCCGCAAGGAATGTGTTATTCAATAAATTTTTCGATTCAGAAGCATTTTGATTAAAAAGTATTAGACAAAAACTATTTTACGAGGAGGGCTGACCATGAAAAAGAAAGAAAATCGGAAAAGACCGATTCAAAAAAAGGTGTGGCTTAATAAAGACGAAAATGATTATTTAAGAAAAAAAATCGAAGCTAGTCCATATAATAACTTTCAAAATTTTGTCCGGATCATGTTGATTACTGGTGAGATTGTGAACGTTGATTATTCAGAATTAAGAAAGCTAAATCAAGAAGTTAGCCGAATTGGTAACAATGTTAATCAGATGGTGCGGTTAGCAAATCAATTTGAGGAAATATCTCCAGATGATGTTCAAACATTGATTAGTGAAGTTAGAAATCTTCAAGTTATGGTCACAGCAGCACTAAAAAGAGAAATGCAAAGAGGAAAATAGAATGGTTTATACAAAGCATTTTTTTATTCGTTCATTTGATCATTTAAGAAAAGCAGAAGACTATATTAAAGATGCTGGAAAGACAACAGTAAAGGTAACAACGGAGAATAATCATTTAGGAAATTTATTTCCTTACTTGATCAATGAAGAAAAAAACTTAAACAAGAAATTAGTATCAAGTTTTGGAATTGCTTCAGTCGAAAATGCTGCGGATGAGTTTACTGCTACAAAATTGAATGCAGCTGTGACAAAGGGAACAGACCTAGAAGTCGATTTACGAACAGGAAAATTGAAATCACTCGAACTGAAGCAACTTGAAACAGGAAATAAAATTCTAGCACACCATGTAATTCAATCTTTTTCACCGGATGATCGTTTATCTCCTGAAGAAATCCACGAGATCGGCCGAAAAACAATTCTTGAGTTGACAGGGAATGAACACGAATTTGTCATTTCAACTCACGTTGATCGTGAGCATATTCATAACCATATTATTTTCAATTCTACGAATATGATTACAGGAAATTCTTTTCGGTGGCTGAAGGGAACGAAAGTAACACTTGAAAAAATTTCGGATAAACATGCAACAAGATCCGGAGCGATTATTATTGAGAAGTCTCCGAAAAACTCGCATAAGAAATATACAATGTGGCAAACAGAGAACTTGTTTAAGTATAAAATTAAGTCAAGGCTGGATTTTTTACTGGAGCATTCAAGCAACATTGAAGATTTCAAAGAGAAAGCAGCCGCGCTCTATTTACATGTTGATTTCTCAAAAAAATGGTCAACTTTTCGACTACTTGATCAACAACAAACTAAAAATACTCGAGGGCGTACTCTCTCAAAAAGTGATCCGGAAAAATACAATTTGGATCGGATTGAGCAACGGCTAAAAGAGAATTCTACTTGTTTTTCAATTGAAGAAGTTATTGAACGATACGAAGAAAAAGAAAACGCAGTGAAACATGATTTTGATTATCAGGTTAAAATCGAAAGTTGGCAAGTTGATCATGTGACCACAAAAGGCATTTACTTAAATGTAGATTTCGGAGTTTCTAATCATGGACAATTATTTATCGGTGGTTATAAAGTCGATCAATCAGCGGATGGAGATTTCAATTTGTATGTGAAGTACGATGATGTTTTCTATTTTATGAACGAGAAGAATTCTGAGCGTAACCGATATATGAATGGCGAAACGTTGGTGAAGCAACTAAGTTTATATAATGGAACTGTTCCACTCAAAAAGGAACCGGTTATGTCTGAATTGGATGATATTATTTCCGCAATAAATTTCTTAGCAGATCATAATGTGAATGATGGTCTGCAACTTCAACGGTTAGAAATGAAACTGGAACGTTCTTTACAGGAAGCACAAAATAAATTAAAGGAATTGGATGAAAAACTAGTGGATCTTAACCAGCTAGCGAAAAACTACTTAATCACAAATTTAGATAATAAAGCTGAATCTGATCAATCGATAGATTATGAATCAATTCAAAAAGAACTCGCTTCTGTTAAATTAAGCCGTTCGATTTTGAATGATCGCTTTAATGAAATCGTAGGAGAAATTGAAGTATATCGTGAGATTCAGTATATAAGTGAAGCAACTGAAGATAAAACTATTTATGATGATACAATGTACAAAAAGTGATGTTTTGTCTATTGGTTTGAGTGATCGACATATTTGATAACTTAGAAAATTTCAGTGTCCAATTTAATATATAGACTATAAAGTGTAACTCCGATTTTTATATTATTGTAAGGGTGAATATTATGAAAGGGTAGATAATGTGGTATGAATTATAATGTATTCAAAAAGATTATGGAAGGAAGTGATCCGATATACTTTGATACTAATTGCTTACTGGGATTTTATCACTTACCAAAGAACGTTGTATCAATAATTATTGATATGTTTTATGAGAAACAGCTCTAAACGCTGCAAATGCTGCTTTTGACAGTTTTCAAAATCGATGGTCCCATTATTCTGGTGCTGTAGATGTCTGGAAACGGAACTTTGCACATGTTGAACAACTATTTGATTATGGCAGCGCCATTCGAAAAATCATGTACACTACCAATGCAGTTGAAAGTGTTCATTCTAGTTTCAGATAATGTTGATTGCCAAAATATAACATCATTAATATTATTTGTTCTATTTAAAAACGTTTGATTGATAAAAGAGGAAAGACGTTGTTCCAATAGGTCTTGAAATGGTCAAGCTGTACCTTTACAGATATACCAAAAAAAAGTATAAGTAAAATAACGCATTGTTAGTTCTGATCCAGAAATACGGATATATCCATTAAATATCTGGAAAGTTAAATCGACAACTTTTGAGTGTTTATGGAATTTTTTAATCATACTGTGTATGGTTATAGGATCTGTAAAATGTTCTTCAGAAAAATGATTTAATGAAACCATACCCTTTAATAATAGTTGTTGTAATAGATCAAAAGAAAGAGATTTATGAATGATTGGAATGAGTAATTCTTGACAATCTTTTTTATTACCGTTAAAGAGGTTTCCTTTTCCCTTCTTGTGATGAATCAGATCCTCTTTATTCAAGTTTTCCGCCTCATCTTTTACAATGGCACAGTATTTGATAATGGTATTTCCATTTTTTTCGGAGTCTTGCTGCAACTCCTGCGTAGTCATCTAAACACTATTAACAAATTAAGCTTGTAAAAGTGAGAGCTCAAATAGGGTTTCAGAATTCAATAATTGTTTTATAAGCAAAAAAATGCACCTTTTCTTTTATTGAAATAAAAGAAAAGGTGTATTTGAGTTGGTTCAATATATTTGCACAACATTTAGTTGATCAAGATCCAATAACTGTTACAGAATTAATGGATTAGTATGATAGAGTTTAGTTGATAAAAAAACAATAACGGAAATTACTTTTCTTATAACACATAGAAATAGGAAAGTTGCTTTTTTATTATCTTAAATTAGTTTAATCTAGAAAAAATAATTTGTCAACAGTGATTATAACTAATTTCCCCTTTATTTCAATGCGAATTTTAATAAACGGAGCTTATTTTTGTACGGGGGATTCTATTTTGAAGTAATATGACCAAAAAAACGATGGATTAAACGCCGTCAAAATAATCGTCAAACGAAAGGATGATTCCTCTATGGTAAAAAAAGGAGAAAACATATATAAACGTAAAGATGGACGTTGGGAAGGACGATATATCAAGGATCGTACTTCCAATAATCGAATCATTTACGGATCTGTGTATGGTAAAAAATACGCAGATGTAAAGGAGAAATTAACAATAGTAAAGGCGAAACAATTGGAAACCTCATTTCTATATCGTTCCTATGAAGGAACGTACGAGACTTGGATGGCCAATTGGTTGACGATTACGATCAAACGAAAAGTGAAAGCCTCCACGTATTCCAACTATTTTCGATTAACAAAACGTCACATTCTTCCTAACCTAGGAAAAAAACAATTGCGTGAGCTTTCAGAAGACCAGCTCCAGTATTTTGTAGATTCACTGTTAGCCCAAGAATTATCGGCGAACACGGTACGTTTGATCTTTACGATCTTAAAACAATCGCTAAACGAGGCCGTCCGTCAAAAATATATTCCTTCGAATCCGTGCACTTTTGTTCAATTACCCAAGCATAACCAAACAGAAGTTTCAGCACTATCCATCAAGGAACAAAAACAGTTAGAAAAATTAGCTTTTCAAGATTCAGATTGTTCGCCGATCATCTTAGCGTTGTATTCTGGCTTACGGATTGGTGAAATCAGCGGGCTGCGCTGGACAGATATCGATTTTGAACAAAACTTGATTCGGGTGGAACGGACCGTTCATCGAATCCTGGATGAACAAAATACGGAAACGAAAACCAAGCTTATTTTGGCAACACCTAAGACAACGCAGTCAAAGCGAGTGGTTCCTTTATCAACAAATTTAAAGGAATACCTGTTAGAAAAACGAGAAAAAGCAACTTCTCCTTATCTTATACATAGTAGGAACACGCTCGCAGAACCTCGCGTGATCAATTATCGCTTTAAGAAGTGTTGATACGAGCGACCTCTTTTTCTTCCATTCATTTCCATGTGCTACGACATACCTTTGCGACTCGTTGCTTAGAGCAAGGAATGGATATTGCCAGCTTGAGTAAAATCCTAGGCCATCAATCAACCAAGCTCACATTAGATACATATGCCGATTCCTTACTTGAACATCGTCATGAAGAAATGAAAAAAATAGATCTGCTTTTTCAAAAATGAGAACCGTGATCGGTTCCTCTTTTTTTTGCTTCAAAAACCGTCAGCGTGATGGTCAATTTCTTTTGTAAAGATGATCATATCGGTCTTTAGAACCTTATTTCTTATTTCTATGTGTTATAAGAAAAAACTATTTAATTTTTTCCGGACACAAAAATAACGGAAATGTGCTGCGACAACTATGTAGTATAAAACAAAATAACAGATAGGTACAGTGATTATTTTTGAATATCATCAAAATAATTGAGTCTTTTAACATGAATATTGAATGATATACCAAAAAAGGATCTATCAAATTGTGAACAAGTGAGAAAGAAAAGCGACGCTATCTATTGCTTAATGGGGTATTGTTTCTAATGACTGATGATTGGAAGTACTAACAATTTTGCTATATTTAACAGAAATTAATAATTAAAAAAATGCTCGATTGTTCGAGTGCTTACCTATGATGGGTATCAATTTAAAAAATTCTACAAAACGTAACAGTTGGTAACTATTTAATCAATATTCTAAAAAAAATCAAAAAATCTGAAAAATAAAATACATAAGTCGAGGGAGAGAATAAACATGAGCCAAATCTTACTATTTACTAATAATCCATTAAATGAGCAGTCATTTGAAACGCGATTACGACAATTAGGACACGAAGTATTTACCACTAAGACAATGCTCAATTACTGTCTAATAGAAAGTCCAATGAAGGATTTTATAAAAATTTTCCATCATATCATTTTAAGCGAAACACTTTCGAACGCAGAGGTTCAAGAATTATTAAAAACACTTCATACGTACTCGATTCCAGTTTATAGAAAATCAAATGAGCTGTTAGAAGAAACGCTACTCGAAGAATGGAAAGAAAAAGGAATAGCAGAATGGATCGAAATCGAGCCTTCTATCGAAGTATTAAGAGAAGTGTTAAGCTCATATATGGTCAAGCAAGGAAAGGTTATCTTTTTACCACAACAACAAAACAAGCGTGAACTTTCGAGTTTAATACTAAGTTCAGGTGAAGAGAAGCTATTTCGAATTCTTTATCAGAAACAAGCGAATGTCCTTTCTAGAGAAGAAATTTGTTTAAAAATGTGGAATAAAGGAAAAAATAATTCAACAATGTCTCAATTATCTGTACTTGTCAAACATTTGAAAGATAAGCTTTCTCAACAGCAAATTGAAGGTCCAATAATTGAAACCTGTTGGGGTCAAGGCTATAGGTTGGATAAAACAGTTTATGATCAGATATATATTGAAAGTGAAGTAAAGATGATATAGGTGAACTATACAATTTTTAGCTATTAAAAAAGCCAGTTTTTTTATAAGATATATCTTCAAGAATATAGCCTGCGTGCACAATCATTCAATCGGAGGTGTTTTAAATTGGAAGCCAAATATATATTATTACCATGGAATTCAATCATCTTAATGTGATACGTTACCCCTAACTAGGACAAAGAAATGAGCCGACCCCCAAAAGTTAGACCAAAATCTAACTCTTGGAGGTCGGTATTTTTTATGACTAAATATAGTTTTGAATTCAAATTGAAAGTAGTTCAAGAATACTTAGAGGGGAAAGGTGGTTATAGCTATTTAGCAAAGGTACATTCGGTTAAGGATAAGAAACAAATACGAGTTTGGGTAAACTCCTACCGGGAATTTGGGGAAGAAGGTCTTCTCAGAAAACGTAAAAATGCGAATTATTCTGTTCAATTTAAGTTGGATGCGATAGAGTTATATCAAACTAGTGAGCTGTCTTATCGTGAAATTGCCAATGTACTTAAAATGAATTATCCGTCTCTCATCGCCAATTGGATGAGAAAATTTCGGAATGATGGTATCGATGGACTCTCAAAAACGAAAGGATGTCCATCCGCCTTGGCTGAGAAAAAAGAACAGAAAAAGAAGCGTTCAATTGAGACAACACCGGAAGAACAAGACCGTATTAAAGAATTAGAAAAACAAGTGCGTTCCCTTCAGATTGAAAATGCCTTTTTAAAAGAATTGAGGAAGCTGCGAAAACAGGAAGCCCAACAAAGACGAACAAATCAATCGCACGAATCATCGACAGCCTCCGAGGATCCTTCAAATTAGTTGAGCTTCTTGAGGCGTTGAACTTTCCTAAAGCAACGTTTATGTACTGGCAAAAAAGATTTGACCGAGAAAATCCGAATCAAGAAATCGAAGCCGAAATGCTTCGTATTCGTAAAGAACACAAAGATTATGGCTGTTTATGAATGACCCACGAACTAAAAGATCGAGGCTTTCATGTCAATAAAAAGAAAGTTCAACGTTTGATTCGAAAACTAGGGATCGAAGTCCGTTCCTACACACGAAAATCACGTCGCTACAGCTCTTACCGAGGAAAGGTCGGCAAAGTGGCGAAACACCGAATTCGTCGTCATTTTTACACGAATATTTGTCATCAAAAAATTACGACCGATACAACAGAATTCAAGTATGTTGAAATAGATACCAAAGGCGTGATACGACAAAGAAAGTTATACCTGGACCCGTTCATGGACATGTATAATAACGAGATTCTTTCGTACCGCATTTCAGAAAAGCCGAATGCCTTGGCAATTATGGAAGGTTTAGAAGAATACATCGCCATCACGGCATCACGGCTGATTGCCCCTATCGTCGCACCTTCCATTCGGATCAAGGGTGGGCTTATCAAATGAAGTCCTATCGGCAAAAACTAAAGAAACAGAAAATCTTTCAAAGTATGTCTCGCAAAGGAAATTGTTTAGATAATTCAATCATGGAGAATTTCTTCAGTCTTCTAAAACAAGAAATCTTTCATGGGGAAACCTATCACAGTTTTGATGAACTAAAAACGGCGATCGATGACTATATCTATTACTACAACAATCACCGGATGAAACAGAAATTGAACTGGAAAAGCCCTGTTCAATTTCGAAAAGCTGCACAGAAAGTGGCATAATTGCCCATCTTAACAAACAAAAAAAGGAGTAGATTTCTCTACTCCGAAAAAAGTCTAACTTTTGGGGGTCTCTTCAAAATAATGAAGTCCTAGTTAGGGGTATTTATTATGGGAAAAAGAAAAATGAAGCTTAGTGTTGAAGAGAGAGTAATCGTTGTCAAAAAGGTTCTGAATAGAGAAGTTGGACTAAATAAAGCAGCTAAAGAAGCTAAAGTTTCCAGAGATACTATCAAGAATTGGCGTGCTATTTATGAAAATGAAGGTCCTACTGGATTAGTCGCTACAAAAAGAATAGGTGCTACTCCAAAGAATCGAAACGTGAAGCTGTTCTTGAGTATCTGAATGGAACAGATAGTTTAAGAAAAGTAGCCGAAAGATATAAGTTAAGAAATGAAAAACGACTTCGAGACTGGATTAAGCGATATACTACTTATGGAGATTTCAAATCAGAAAGTGGTGGAAGTAAAGTGAGTTAAACAAAAAAATTCAGTTTAGAAGAACGTCTCGGACAAAGAAAAACCGAGCAAGAAAATTGGACGACAGTAGAAACACAAATCAGAATCGCTCAACTCGAAGAACAAGTAAAATATCAGCAGATGGAAATTGACCTATTAAAAAAGTAAAGGAATTAGAAAGAAGGGATCGCTAGGACAAGTCAGAAATATCGTTGTTTACGAAGCCACCAAAGAACTTTATGAAGAAAAAGGATACGCAATTCTTCCGATGTGTAAAATCATGAATGTCAATCGCTCTGCGTATCGGAGGTGGATCCAAACCCCTTCAGTGAAAGAAAGTTAGAAAATTAGTGAGTTTGCAAAAGTATTTTGGGACATTCTTGATGGGCTTCATGAAAAAAGGTATCGCAGTATCAATGATATCTTGAATCGAGAACACGATATCCATGTTAATAACAAACGTGTGCTGCGTATCTGCCAACATGATAGGTTTCAGTCGACGATCAAATATTCTACCAACAGTGTTACAAAACAACCAGATCAACCGTACCACACTGCTGAAAACATCTTAGATCGAGAGTTTTCTAACGAAGCATCGAATCAAAGCGGGCTAACTGATGTAATGGAATTCAAGTATAATGAAGGAAAAGAATTGGAAGAATTGATCAATGGTGAAAAATCAATGATCATTCGTGGTTCGGCTGGTAAGAAGAGTCCGCTTGGTGGGCGAGCAAAAGAGAACGATATCCTATATTTTGTTGAAAAGGGCGGAAATATGGAAATCACTCACCGCGGTCTGCTAACCAAAGTGATTGAGAAATACAAAATGACTCCTGAAGAATCAACGGAGTTTATCGAAGGTTTTGGACAGGAGCTAAATTTATCTGAAAAACAAAAAACTAGATGGTATGGAAAAAAGTGTATCGGACTCTATGAAGTTAGCCATTTAGAGAAGATTGAACCCTTCTATTATAATCGCGAAAAAAATATGGATGATTGGATTATTACAGACAACCTTGAGGATATTCAATTGTAAAAAGGATAATTTTTTTATTAGCCACCCAATGACTAGGCTCAACGGTCATTGGGTGGTTATTTTTACGGGAAGTAAGTTAGTAGATTTGTTGTTGACGGGAGAATATTCATATGTAAAAGGAGGAATTCACATGCTAATACGTGTTAGTGCATTGCTGGGTTTAACAGCCTTCTATTTGATTTACCTTGGGAAGGCAGGGGTGCTAAGAAAAAAGGGAATCAAGGTTAACTTACTGGGTGACAAACAGAGTTCGCGTGAAAAGTATTTTGAAATTGTTTTACGATTCATGACTGGATTTGGTGCGCTTATTCAGTTTCTTGCGCCGTTTCTATTTGCTGTGAATCAAACGGGATGGGGATACACTGGATTGGTGCTGATTTTTTTAGCAGTATTATTATTCTTTATTGCGGTCAAAGCGATGGGATTGAATTGGCGAGCGGGCTTTAATGAACAACAACGAACAGAATTAGTGACTACTGGAATTTATCGATTTAGTCGAAATCCGGCTTTTGTGGCCTTTGATTTGTTGTATCTGGGTTTTGCGCTGATATTTCCGAATCTCCTTATGATTGTAATGGCGGTGTTGGCGTTATTCCTGTTTGATTTGCAGATTCGCGGAGAGGAAAACTATTTGACCACTGTTTTCGGTGAGCGCTATCGGGATTATCAAAAAGCGGTGAGAAGATATTTGTAATGCAAAAATTTACAATGCATTTCCATTGAATCCAATTATTTTCCAATCGATTTCATTTTCGGTAGACTAAAGAGGTCGAGACAATTTCACGATTAAAGTCAAAATGATTTGTTATTGTGAAATGTGAGGGGATGAAGGAAATGGCATTTATCGGTGTTTTATGTTTGATTTTAATCAGTACAACAGTTGCGAGTCACTTTTTTAGAAGATTCGGCATACCTGCGGTGATCGGCCAGCTGTTGGTGGGAATTTTGTTAGGAACGGCTGGCTTCAATTTTGTTCATCCGGATATTTTAGTAGAGGATTTTTCTGAGATAGGCGTAATTCTATTGATGTTTTTGGCTGGGATCGAAAGTGATTTGTCCTTGCTTAAGAAATATTTCCGTCCGGGGATGTATGTGGCCGTTTTAGGAATTCTTTTTCCGGTTTTGTTAGGAACGCTTGGCGGGATTGTTTTTCAGATTCAACTAAATGAGTCCTTTTTCTTAGGGCTGATCTTAGCGGCAACGTCTGTCAGTATTTCGGTTGAGGTTTTGAAGGAACTGAATGTGATCAATACTAAAGAAGGGTCGACGATTCTTGGTGCTTCTGTGGTGGATGATATTTTAGTCGTCTTGATCGTCAGCTTGAGTATGTCCTTTTTAGGGGCCCAGGGCGGAAATGATCGGTTATTGGGAATCATGCTGGTAGAACAGGTGCTATTTTTTGCCGGTGTATTCTTTTTGATTCGCTGGGGCGCGCCGTATCTGATGCGGCTGAGTAAAAAGCTTTTAGCGGAATCTTCAGTAATCATTGTTTCACTGATTCTGTGTTTGAGTATGTCCTACTTAGCCGATTTTATCGGTTTAAGCTCGGTGATCGGCGCATTTTTTACTGGCGTTGCAATTGGTCAGACAAAGGATTGGAAGGATGTCCAAGTTAACGTGGAGGCAATCGGTTATGCGGTATTTATCCCAGTTTTCTTTGTAAGTATCGGATTAGAGGTTTCCTTTGCGGGAATCAGCAGACAATTGTTGTTCATATTACTTCTGACGATAATCGCGATTGCTTCAAAGCTTGCTGGCGGCTTCATTGGCGGAAAATTGGCTGGATTTGGCAATAACAGCAGCTTGATGGTAGGTTCAGGAATGGTCTCGCGAGGAGAGATGGCCTTGATCATTGTGCAGCTAGGCTATCAAAGCGGATTGGTCACAGATCATTATTATTCAGCGTTTATTTTGATTATTCTGTTTACGACTTTGGCTTCACCTTTCTTATTAAAAAGCTTTACACGTAAAATATATTGATTAAAAATGACTACCTAATTGGCGTATGCTGGTTAGGTAGTTTTCTGGTTATTAGCAATAAAAAACTGCCATTAATTTTTACTGACAGGTGAAGCAGATTATGCTTATGTGAATGGAAAGATTGTCCTTTTGAATCTTATACCTCAAGATTTAGGTAACGGTTAGGGCCACGATCTCGATTTCTTCTAACCCAAACAAGTTTTATTCTCGCCGCGCATAGGATTCAGTTAGACATATCTATCGCTATATTTTCCAATATTATAAGTCAATAAGTCAGAAGGATGCTCATCAGGCTCACTGTCTTTTATTGAAGAAGGTCGTACAGGACTTGAGCATTGTTCTCCGTTTCATTTTTTGCGCCGTAGACTAGGGTGATTGTTTTATGTTGCTTGATAATTACCTGTAATTGCTTCAGAGCTTCTTTTTGTGGACCGCTTTGTAATTCTTGGTGATACTTCTCACGGAACTCCGGATATTTTTCGGAGTCGTGATTGAACCATTTACGTAACTCAGGACTGGGCGCGATTTCCTTCAGCCACAAATCAATTTTCTCCGTTTCTTTGGATTTTCCTCGCGGCCATAGGCGATCTACTAACACGCGGTAGCCATCAGTATCTTCTGCTGGTAGATAAGCTCTTTTCAGTTTTAACATGTTGAACACTTCCTTTGCTCTTTTATTTTAACAAAGACAGTGATAAAGAGTGAGTAAAGTAACTTTTGTGGATGAGAGATTTTATGCTGTTGCGAATATCTGATAAAATAGGGTAGCTGAATATATAACAGATCTGAAAGGCGGTTCTCATGGTTGCATTTTTATTATTATTTAGAAGCTTGTGGCACATCTTAAAAATTTTGTTTCGACAGGAAGAACAAAAGGCGATTATGTTGGCACTGTTGTTTATTTTGCTGATCGGGACGGTTTTTTATCATAATGTTGAGGGGATGACCTATCTCGACGCATTGTATTTTTCCGTCATGACTTTAGCGACAGTCGGGTATGGGGATTTAGCGCCCCAGACAGCTTTAGGAAAACTGTTTACGATTATTTATGTGCTGATTGGTGTTGGAATCATCACGGGCGTGATTGCGAATTTTAGTCGGGCTTTGGCTGAGTATCATAAACAGAAAAAGCATCATGAGAAAAGTGTACCGGTAAATAAGGACTAACGGTTTTTAACAGCCGAATAAAATGAAAGCAGGCAACGAATAACTCATTCGCTGCCTGCTTTTACTAGATTTCGCTGTTTCGTCATCGAAAGGGGAAGAAAGAAGTGTTTACTTTCTGCTTTTTTTCCGCCAAAATAACCATGAGGTGAATGCGATGGCAATTTATTTAGAAATACCTGAATTAGATAAAGAGTTTCCTTTTCGGATATTGGTGAATGATGGCGATATTTTGACCACGCCTCACTGGCATCGTGAGGTTGAGCTGATTTATGTGATAAAAGGGACGATCTCATTGGGGATTGACGATGTTCCATATAAACTGAGTGAAGGTGAGATCGCCTTTATTGGAGGCGGGCTGATTCATTATGTTTTGGCTTCGCCTGGAAGTGAACGACTGGTTTATCAATTTGATTTGAATTACTTTACGGCAGGAAATAAAGAAAATTTGGATTTACAGAAGCTGTTTTCAGAGCTGCTGCCGGTTAGTCCGCAGTGGGGAGAATCAGATGAGATAGCGATCAGAACTTTGCTGGAAGCCATGAATCATGAAATGAAGACGCAGCAAATTGGTTATCAATTTGCGCTAAAGGCTAGATTGTTTGAGCTGATTCAACGACTGCTACGAGACATTCCCAAGCAAGTAAAGCAGCCAAAGAAAATCAATAAGCTGGCGACTCAGGATGTGCTGGAAAAGCTGGACGAGATTTTTAATTTTGTCGAGGAACACTATCAAGAAGCGTTGACTTTACAGGATATCGCTGAAGTTGCCGGCTATAGTTCATTTTATTTTACGAAGTTTTTTAAGAAAAATACAGGTAAAACATTCTTAACCTTTTTAAACGATTATCGGATTGATAAAGCTAAGTGGCTGCTGATCAATAGTGATTTACCAGTGTCGGAAATCATTGCACAAACAGGCTTTGAAAGTAATAAAACCTTTTATCGTCTTTTTAAAGGTTCGATGGCGATGGCCCCTTTAGAATATCGGAACACGATGAAAATTGAATAACTACTTGAAAGGCAATTACTGATACGGTAATTGCCTTTCGACAATATTTGAGAATAATACAACAAAAATGGGGGAATAAAAAATTTTTTTCCTCGCTATAATAAAAGTATCGACACAGATGAAAACGGATACTGACCGAGAGGAAGAAAAGATAAATGAAAAAAGAAACGCAATTTTTCTGGGGCGGAGCGATCTCCGCTGCCCAAAGTGAGGGGGATTATTTAGCAGATGGTCGACAGCCTTCAAACTTTGATTATTTACCGCTAGATGATCGTCGACTGAAAGCAGTATATAAGAATCAAGCAGATTCGATCTTAGCGTCTACCGGAGATGAAATTTATCCTGGGAGAAACGGCAATGATTTTTATCACCATTATCGAGAGGATATTGCTTTATTAAAAGAGCTTGGTGTGAACAGTTTTCGTTTTTCCATTTCTTGGTCGCGAATCTTTCCGACAGGGGAAGAGGAGCAGCCCAACGAAGCAGGGCTAAAATTTTATGAGGATCTTTTGACCGAACTTGAGAAGCAGCAAATGGAACCGATTGTCACGTTGTCTCACTTTGAGATACCTATCCATTTAGTCAAAAAATACAACGGTTGGGAAGATCGCAAGGTTATTGATTTCTTTCTTCATTACGGCAAAACAGTAATGACACGTTTCAAAGGGCGAATCAAGTATTGGATTCCCTTTAATGAAATGAATATGGTTCTGCATATTCCATTTATCGGCGGAGGCATCCTGTTTGAAGAGGGCAAAGACAATTTGTCAATGCAATACCAAGCAGGCCATCATCAATTATTGGCGAATGCGTTGATCATTCAAGCAGGAAAAGAAATTGATCCAGCAAACCAGTTCGGTGCAATGTTAGCCGCTGGGAAAACTTACGCGTATACTTGTGATCCCAAAGATGTGTTCGCGGCACTTCAGCAGGAGAGAGAGAATTTGCTTTTCTCCGATGTGCAAGTCTTTGGAGAATATCCGAAATTCTTTGCTCATTATATTGTTGAAAAGAATTTGAAGCTGAGGATCGACCAAGAGGACGACGAAATCCTTAAAAAGAATACCGTTGATTTTGTTTCCTTCAGCTATTATTCCAGTGCTTGTACCGCGGCTGAGGAGAGCGGAATTGACCGTGTCGCTACAAATGGCTACACAACGCTGCGAAATCCTTATTTACCAAAAGGCAAGAGTGTGTGGCAGGATGATCCATTAGGTTTACGAATCACCTTGAATCAGCTGCAGGATCGTTATCACAAACCGCTGTTCATTGTGGAGAACGGGATCGGAACTCAGGATGAGTTCGCGGATGGGAAGGTGCAGGATGATTATCGTATCCATTATTTACAAGGGCACATCAAAAATCTGCTGTTAGCAGTAGAAGAGGATGGCATTGAGCTGATGGGCTATCTGATGTGGGGCATCATTGATCTGCCTAGTGTCAGCGAAGGAAAGATCAGTAAGCGCTATGGGGTCATTTATGTGGACCAGGATGATGAAAATAAGGGAACACATCAGCGTTACAAGAAAGACAGCTTTGCTTTTTACCAAAAAATCATTTCATCAAATGGAGCCGTTGTATTTGAATAGAAAGGGGTATTAAAAATGAAAAAGTATCAACCATTAGTAAAGGAAATCATTCAAGGACTTGGGGGAGCTGACAACATCAATTCAGCAGTCCATTGCGCGACCCGCTTACGTTTTGATTTAAAAAATCAAGCTGCGGCAAATCTGGAAGAGCTAAAGCAGATTGATGGCGTCGTGGGTGTAAATCCCACACCAACGCAGTTACAGGTAATTATTGGTAGTCATGTAGGCGATGTTTTTGAAGAAGTGATTCGTCAGGGAATAGCCAATGGCGATTCTGAAGTAAAAGAGGCATCTTCCGCAGCTTCAACCAAAGAAACGAGTATTTTCAATAGAGTTGTCGATACGATTACTGGCTGTATGACTCCGATGATCCCTGCTTTGACCGCTGCCGGGATGATCAAAGTAATTCTCTCGTTGTCGACGACTTTCCATTGGATGTCAAATGAATCAAGCACTTATCGTGTATTAGATTTTATTGGAGATGGTGCTTTCTATTTTATGCCAATTCTGTTAGCCGTCTTTGCAGCGAATAAATTTAAAGTCAATACATCAATCGCTATTATTGTTGTGGGTGTTTTCCTGCATCCTAATTTCAGTCAGTGGGTAGCCTCAGGCGATCCAATCTCTTTTCTGGGAATGCCGATTCAAGGAGTAATCTATGCGGCTTCGGTGATTCCGGCGCTTTTGACGATCTGGGCGATGTCTTATATCGAACGTGGCGTGGATAAAATCACCCCGCAATCCTTGAAAATTCTGTTGAATCCAACGCTGACTTTATTAATCACTGCGCCTTTAGCTTTGATTGTGATTGGCCCATTAGGTAATTATGCTGGACAAGGTTTGGCTTGGGTGATCAACTTAATGCAAGGTCAATTAGGCTTTATCATGGTAGCGCTATTAGCAGCAGCGATGCCGTTTATCGTTATGACCGGAATGCACCATGCCTTGACACCAATCTTTGTGGCCTCTTTTGCCGCAACAGGCACTGAATCCTTGATTCTAGTCGCGCAAATCTGTGCAAACTTGGCACAAGGTGGAGCAACTTTGGCAGTGGCCTTTAAATCAAAACAAAAGAATGTCAAATCAATCGCTGCAGCGGCGGGAATTTCAGCTATTATGGGAATCACCGAACCGGCCCTGTATGGAATCACGATGAAATATAAAAAGCCATTAGTGGCGGCTTGTATTAGTGCGGGAATTTCAGGCTGTTTTGCCGGATTGATGCATGTGACGTTGTATGTACCGCAAAATAGTTTGATGGCGATTCTAGGTTTCTCAGGTGATAAGGGCACAGCCAATGTCATCGCAGGATTATCCATGATGTTGATGTCGGTGGTTTTATCCTTTGTATTGACCTTCGTTCTGCAAAAGGACGAAAAAATTGAAGCCACACCGACCGAAAAAACTGCGGAAGGTTTGGCAGTAAATTCATAAAAAAGCTGAGTAGGGTAGAAGAATCTTCTATCCTGCTTTTTGGAGGATCACTTATGAAAATTTATTTAAATGATTACGAAAACGAAACCTTGGAAAAGGCGGAGAGTTTGCTGTTTAACGGCAATGGATATATTGGTTTGCGGGGAAATCTGGAGGAGGATTACTACGATCATTTTTCTACCAACCGTGAGACCTATATCAATGGCTTTTACGAAACCAAAGAGCTGCACTATCCAGAGAAAATGTATGGCTTCACCCCAACTGGAGAAACCATGATCAGCGTGATCGACGGGCAAACAACCTTGATTACCATCGGTGGTGAACAGTTTTCCATTATGGAAGGAACGGTCAGTGACAGTGAGCGTTATTTGGATATGGAAAAAGGTATTACAGTTAGAAATTTAGTTTGGACTTCGCCGCAAGGTCGTCAAACAAAAATCACGATCTCGCGTTTAGCCTCTTTCCATTATAAAAATCTTTTTTCACTGAAGATTGATTTCGAGCGTTTGAATCATCAGGAGGAAATTGAACTTACCACCCATTTAAATTTCTATCCAGTGCGCACGATTGATAAAAACGATCCGCGCATGAGCCATGACCTACAAAAGATTGTGATTAAGGAGATTGATTTAGCCAAAAAGAGCTGCGTATTCGGCACCGAGTATTCCCAATTGGAAGCGGAGTTAGTTTGGTCGATTAATAATCAAACGGTTGAACAAACGATTGAAGATGACCGAATCGTGATTCGCACAAAGCTGGAGTGCGACAGTTATCAAAAAAATCTAAGCTATGCGTTTCAGCAGCAGAAGCACGAGAAAATTGAGTGCAGCTTTGCCAAACTAGTTCAGAAACAAATAGAATTTCTGAATGATTTTTGGCAAAGTGCGAAAGTAACCATCAAAAGTACAGAAAACCTTGAAGAGAGTGTCAATTACAGTACCTTTGCTCTGCTGCAATCACTTGGGACGAATCATACCACTAGCATTGCGGCTAAAGGTTTGAGCGGCAGTGGTTATGAGGGGCATTACTTTTGGGACGCGGAGATGTTTGTCTTTCCTGTCTTCTTGCATTTAAATCCGCTGCTGGCAAAGCAATTGCTGACTTATCGTTATACTACTTTGGATAAAGCACGGGAGAATCGTCAGCTTTTCGGCTATCAAACAGGGGCGCTCTATCCATGGAGAACGATCTCAGGAACCGAGTCTTCCCCATTTTTCGAAGGCGGGTCCGCTCAGCACCATATCAACGCAGATATTGCTTACGCATTTATTCAATATTATCGTTATACGGACGATTTAGCTTTTATTGCTGACTGTGGATTTGAAGTTCTATTGGAAACGGCTCGTGTGTTCAGCGAAATCGGCTACATGAAAAACGGCAAATTTCACATTGATAAAATTACCGGACCAGACGAATACACGGTACTGGTTAATGACAACTATTACACCAATCAATTAGTTGCTTATCAATTCCAATGGCTCAATCGCTTCGCGAAATTATTGAGAGAGCATCATCCTGAAAGCTGGTCCGATTTGAACAAGAAGCTCCAGCTTCAAGAGTCAGAGTTACAGGATTTTGCGCAATTTTCAGCGGCGATGGCCTTGCCTTTTGATGAAGAAAAAGGAATAATTGCTCAGGATCGAGATTTCTTGAATAAAAGCTTTTGGCCTTACTCTAAAGAAGAGACAAACTATCCATTATTGCTGAATTATCATCCATTGACGATTTATCGTTATCAGATTTCTAAACAAGCGGATGCCGTACTGGCGTTGATGCTGTTTCCAGATTCCTTTAACAAGGAGACAATCGCTAAGAGTGTTGCATACTACGATGAGGTAACGACTCATGATTCTTCTCTGTCTTACTCGACGTTCTCGACGGTATATAGCCGTTTGGGACAAGTAGAAAAAGGCTATGAATACTTTATCAAAAATGCCCGAACTGATCTGGATAACAGTCATAAAAATACGAAGGACGGTATCCACACCGCATCGATGGGCGGAACCTTCATGTCGATTATTTATGGTTTTTGTAATCTTCAGGTAGTGGAAGATAGGCTGACAATTGATCCCCATTTGCCGGCAGAGATCGACGAAATAGATTTTTGTACCTATTTTAAAAATCAAAAGTATCGTGTTTATGTCAGTCATCAGGAGCATTGGATCGAAAAAGTCGCAGAGGAGCATCAATAAATGAAAGGTTTTGTATTTGATTTAGATGGTGTGATCACCGATACGGCAAAATACCATTATATTGCTTGGAAACAGCTAGCCGCTGAGATCGGGATTACGATCGATGAGGCCTTCAACGAACAGCTGAAGGGCATCAGTCGTCAGGATTCGCTGGCGCGGATTTTAGCCCATGGCGATAAACTGGATGTTTACTCCGACTCAGAGTTAAATAGAATGGCAGAAAAAAAGAATCAGCACTACGTGGCATTGTTGGAGACGTTAGCGCCTGAAGACGTATTGCCAGGAGTCAGAGAATTCTTAGAGAATGCCCACGAGGTCGGAATTCCTTGCGCGATTGCCTCAGCATCAAAAAATGCCTCATATATTTTGGACAAATTGCAGATCAGCGACTATTTTTCCGGTATCGTTGATCCAACAACGTTGACAAAAGGCAAACCCGATCCAGAAATTTTTATCAAAGCCGCGGATATAATAAATCTAAAACCTGAAGAAGTGGTCGGATTTGAAGACGCACAGGCGGGAATCGATGGAATCAAAGGTTGCGGGATGTATGCCGTTGGTATTGGGATAGCGGAGCAGTTAAAAGGTGCTGATCGAGTAGTGAATGATTTTTCGGAATTGGCTATCGAGGAATTGCTTTGTTTGTAGATAGTTAGAGACTACCAGAAATTTTGGTAGTCTTTTTTTCTGGAAAAAGGAGTGATTTGTTTATTTTCTTGTTTTGATCCTATCACATCTCTTCTGTTTTATTTAAAAAAATCGCGGTGAAGCAATTTTGCTTGGGTTACGTTCTATTTATTACGCGAAAAATCCTATTTTGCGAATTCAAAATTTTAAATTTTGTGAAGATTTTAAAATTGGTAGTGGGTTATTTAATGCGGTATCATTAACGCATACGAGAAAACAACAATGGTAAAAAGGAGAGGTCTAGCATGGAAATAAAGAAGCTTCAGCAAAGGCAATTGTTTTGTACTAAACGTGAAACTGTTGAGAAAAAAGTGGTTCAATATTTCGAAAAGACACAGGATGCAGATTCTGTCGTTGAATACGCGATTGCTCTCATGGTGCGTCACGCACTTGTTCTGGGAGATTTTTCATTGTTGTTTCAGGATGTGATTCGTGAGATTTATAGCCATGCTAGACCCAGCAATACACTGAAAAATTTTTTGCCCTACTTCCAATCTTATTTCAACGATTCAGAGTGGCAGCAGATCATAAAGCGGTTATTTATCAGTGAGAAAAAATACAAAAAGGCGACAAAAAATACACGGATTCAAGCTAGTTATTTGAAGAATACGGGGAGTGCGGCCATTACGAAAGAATTTGGTAGTTATACTCTTGTGACGATTTATAAGGATGCCAGCGGGAAGAAGCATACTTGGAGATTAAGAGATGCTGACCCGAGGAATACTGTTGAAGAGACGGAACGGATACTTGAGATTTTGACTAATCTAACAATCTTTCAAAAGGATGGCGTGCGTCGCTTTGCCGAATACATTGATTATGATTGTGCAGGTACCACTATTGTCTCCAGTTCACGGGGAACAAAAGAACAGACACAGGCGGCAATCTCACTCCAACATGACGATTCACTTGCTGATGATGCGGACTTTTTGGAGGGGTATGATCTAAATACTCTTAGTAAAGAGTCGCTGATTGTATTAATAAAGCAGATATTTAAAGAAGCAAAAGCAGTAATGCTAGAGGACGAATCGTTCTTTTCAAATGGGAAACTGTCGACATTTAATCAATCATTTGGCGCTGAATCAGATTTAGATGATAGGATCAGTTCATTTGACAAGGAAACGAATCAACATCAGTCAGATAACGTATCCAGCGAAACCGATGGAGCAGATGAGAAGATTTCAGCCTTGGCTTTAGCAGATACCGCCATTGTGGAAGAAATTTTACCGGAAAAATCCGTGGTTAATAAAAAAACAAAAAGACCAAGTAAAGAGAAAAGAAAACTCTTAAAGAAGTTTCAGGATAATCATAAGCGCACTTGAGAAAAATTTTTTATAACTGGATAGTACCGTAAACGGAGCTTCAAAAAAATAATCTTGATGCGGCAATCATAAAGTCAGTCTGCTTTCTCAGCAGTTCTCATTTTTCCGATGGACTTCCTAGTTGTAAACGAATACAATTGCATTAATACTAGCTTTTCAGTAGGCAATTGTGGAGGCGAAGAGATGGAATTTATTGGGGTTTTGTGTCTGATTTTAGTGAGCGTTACCGTAGCAAGTCACTTCTCAAGAAGAATAGGTATACCAGCGGTGATTGGACAATTACTCGTAGGGATTGTACTGGGAAACGGGGGATTAAAAATCGTTCATCCAGATATTCTGGTGACGGATTTTTCTGAGATCGGGGTCATTTTACTGATGTTTCTAGCAGGTATTGAAAGTAATTTGCCTCTGCTGCGAAAATATTTCCGCCCTGGAGTTTTTGTGGCTTTACTGGGAATTCTGTTTCCGCTGTTATTAGGGACAGGGAGTGGGAGTCTTTTTGGTGTTCCAATGAATCAGTCCTTTTTCTTCGGACTGGTTTTAGCCGCAACTTCTGTCAGTATTTCGGTGGAGGTCTTGAAGGAGCTGAAGGTAGTCAACACAAAAGAAGGCTCAACGATTCTCGGTGCTGCTGTGGTTGACGATATTTTGGTAGTATTGATCGTCAGCTTGTGCATGCCGCTTTTAGGCGTGGAGAATGGCAATGAAAAGCCGCTTGGTTTTATGCTGCTGGCACAGGTTTTGTTTTTCATAGCGGTCTTTTTCTTGATTCGTTGGGGCGCTCCGTACTTAATGAACTTGAGTAAAAAAATCTTTGCCCAGTCTTCAGTAATCATCGTGTCTTTGACCTTATGTTTAAGTATGTCCTACTTGGCTGATTTCATTGGTTTAAGTTCAGTAATTGGTGCTTTTTCAACAGGAATTGCCATCGGTCAGACCAATGTTTGGAAGGATGTCCGCTACAATATTGAAGCGATCGGCTATGCGGTGTTCATTCCAGTCTTTTTCATCAGTATCGGCTTAGAAGTTACCTTTGAAAATTTATCGAAGCAATTGCTTTTTGTCCTTGTTTTTACTACTATTGCTATTTTTTCAAAACTGCTCGGCGGATATTTAGGGGGAAGATTTTCTGGATTTGATAATCAGAGCAGCTTGATGGTGGGCTCGGGAATGGTCTCTCGAGGTGAGATGGCCTTAATTATTGTTCAATTAGGGTTTCAGGCCCATTTGGTTGTAGGAAAATATTACTCAGCGATTATTCTAGTAATCCTATTTACGACATTATCCTCGCCTTTTTTACTAAAATACTTTACAAAAAAACTCTATGCATGAAAATTGGCATCCTATCGAATTATAAAGCGATAGGATGTTTTTCTTCATTAATTTTTTGCATAAGCGATCACTGGTGACAATAAAAGAAAACTAATAAGTGTTCCTTCTCGTACCATCAAAGTCAGATGGAAAAAATAAGTTAAAACTAATGCAATCAGGATACAAAATAGATCAATACTATAGCGATAAGATTTAAAACTGCGCTGAGTTCGTTCGGAAAGAAAGAGACAAAACGTCTCGATTGGAAATTTGAGTAATTGGTATTTCAAAACCTTTCCTGTCCCGATCCCCGCGATAATTGTTCCTAGAATAAATAGCAGGCATTTTAATAGATACGAATGTAACGTAAAAAGCGGAAAAAGAAAATAAGTAAACAGATTGATGGTTGAGCCGAAAAACAGCAAGGCAATACTCATTATCAGATAATTTTTTACTCTTAACTGTGGGTCCAGCAGCAGACAAGCAATCAAAAATAAAAAATTCAATCCAGCAGTGATTGTGCCGATCTTTATTTGGCTAAATTCGGCAAGTGTGGCATTTAGCGAGTTGAAGCTGCTGACTCCGATGCTGGCTTTTAAGGTCAAGCTGATGCCAAAAGCGCTGATCAGATAATACAGAAACGAGAGAGTTAATTTTTTTTGATTCATGATAGTTGTTCCTCCAATAACTAATTGATAGGATGAGTATGCCGGAAATAAAAAGTTGTAACTAGGAGATATAGCCTAATGAGAAAAAAAGAAAAATATACTGAGGCAACTTGTCAGCTAGCTTTCCCCTTTTTATCGCCATCGATTTTAAGCCAAAGCTTTTTGATGGACTTTGATCGAAATGAAAAAATTGTTGATCAAATGCTGGAGCTGCGATATTTATTTATTATTTTGGAAGGGAAAGCACGGATTATTCAGCAAGAACCAAATGGGAAAAGTATTATTTTGCAGTTTCTGGAAGTAGGGGATCTGATTGGTGAGCTGACCTTAGTAAAAGCTGAAGAAGCACCTAAGGATGTAATCGCCATCGGAGCAGTTCGCTGTTTGGCTATTCCATTAAATGTAGTCGAGACCACTTTAATGAAGCGAGTAGAATTCCCTACATTTATCGCTCAATACATAGGAAAGAAATTATTACTGCGAATGGAACATTTTTCTCATGCTCAAACCTTTGAGCTGAAATATCGCCTAGCTTCATTATTGTTGGAAGTTGCGGTAAATGATCAATACACTGAAAACAATACGCAGATTGCTGATTATCTAGGCGTCAGCTATCGTCATCTGACCTATACATTTAAATTTTTGCGTGAAAATGGGTACATTGAAAGGAATAAGATGGGTTATTTGATTCATCCAGCAAAGCTGCGCAGATTGATCAAAGCAGGGAATGAAGCTTAAAAAACCAAGTAAACAAAACTTATAATTCAATAAAAGAAAAAAAACTCCTGAATTTTAAAAAAAAATTAGGAGTTTTTTGTTTTGGAAAAATTTTTTTTGGTATAGGTGAATAATTTTAATAACCAGATTGAAATTATTCTAAAGTAGATTGTTATTTAATCTGCCTTTTTTCCTCTTGTTCTATCTCGCGAACCAAACAAGATTTATAGGTTCAACACTTGAAAATTGATTGAGGCTTGGAAGGTGAAAGGACTTCATTTCAAACGTGATAAAAGCTGATTGATTTGTAGCTCAGACAGATTGAAAAAAATCTGAGGTGAACAAGAATACTTCAAAAGGATGTCTTCTTTATCGCTGATACTTTTAGTTTACAAAGAACCAAATAGCACTAAAAGAACGCTCAGCCCTGTCAGTGTGAATAGCTATCTGTATTACGAAAAGCGACAAAACAACGTTTAGAGGAATTTGTATTTAATGTAACAAATCAACTTCAAAGAGGATAGAGCTAAATTCGTAATCTATTTGTAATGTAACATAGATTATTTATTTAACAAAAAATATACGTAATTCGCTTTGGTTTTTCTAAAAATAAAGGCTCTATAATATCTAGTGTTGGTGACGCCTTCTGTTGCCAATACTTTTTCTTTTTTCTAATAAATGCAAACAGACACCTTGAAATCCTTTAGAATAAAGTCGACGAAAACCATTCAAAGGAGTGTTTCAAGATGTCCTATTCAGAGTTTACCAAAGAGTTACTAGATATTCTAGACCTAAATCTTATCTTTCATGAAGATGCCTTTCGCAAAGAGCGAATCAATGATGAAACATGTTTTGTTTTTGATGGCACATTGACCTATCAACCAGAGGAATGCTTTCATTGCCACTATGAAAATAAGCAAACGATCATTAAATGGGGCTGGAAAAAAGTATCCATCTTATTGAATGATGTCAGTAACTACAAGACCATTCTGCGGATTAACAAACAGCGCTTCAAATGCAAACACTGTGGAAAGACTTTTTTAGCAGAAGATTCAGTTAGTGATCGTCGCTGCTCCATTGCTCGCAGAGTCAAACAAGCCATTCTTGAGCTATTAAGTGAACCTCTTTCTATGTCTTTGATCGCACGTATGAAGCACATTTCTCCGACCACTGTCATTCGAATACTTCGCAGCCTTCGGCCTAAAACCGTTTCTTTGAACCCACTGTTACCAGAAGTGGTGTGTTTCGATGAATTCAAATCGGTGAAAAACGTCTCGGGAGCCATGAGCTTTGTCATGATGGACGGCAAGTCCCATCAACTGATTGATATTGTGGAAAATCGGCAACTTGATCCTTTACGCGACTATTTCTTGCGCTACCCTAGAAAAGTCCGTGAACAAGTGCGCCTAGTGGTTTCAGATTTCTATACACCCTATCGCACATTGGTGAAAGAGTGTTTTCCGAATGCCCGAATCGTCGCCGATCGCTTTCATATTAGCCAACACATCGGTCGGGCCTTTACCAACCACCGAATTCAAGTAATGAAGACCTTTAAAAAAAGAGATCGTCGGACGAAGCACTTAAAGAAGTACTGGAGACTACTTCAAAAGAATGCGTGGGAATTGAAGGGTCAGCATCGCTACTGGCGTCCGTCATTTCGAGATCATCTGACAGAAGCGGAGATAGTCGATCGGCTATTATCTTATGATGATTCCTTAAAGCGAGGCTACGAAGTCTACCAGGATTTTCTTTCCGCTATCAGAAGACAAGATGTTCCTGAATTCGTCGCGCTCCTAAAAGAAGACTACAAGAAGTTGCCAGGGCACTACCAACCAGTGTTCACGACCTTCAAGAAATACCAAACAGAAATCAAACGAGCGTTGCGTGTTCCCTATTCCAACGGCCCTATAGAATGTTTGAACAACCATATCAAAGTACTAAAACGAATTGCCTATGGCTTTAGAAACTTTCAAAACTACCGAGAACGAATCTTTTTATATCGAGGAAAATATTTCAAGAAAACTAAGAACACTACCCAACTGACTAAAGCCAGAACAACAACACGGCTAGACAAGATAGCTGTCTAGCCGTGTGAGTATCTCGATTATTCTATTGAATTTCTTCACCCACCAACACTCATTGACGAAGAGCCAAAATAAATTGAAATTGAATTGGTTATAAGTTAATTCTCAATTTATTTAAAAATAATTATAAAAACTGACTATTAAATGTGATAGGATTTTGATTGTGAAGGAGGTGAGAAAGAAATGAACCAGCGGAGAATAATTTTTTTCTTGTTACTAATTATTTTACTCCCAAATCTGAATGTCTTTTCTGCAGGTGCTGAAGAAATAACGAATTCTACCAGTTCATCTGAGAAACCGAACCAAAGTATAGAGGATAGCATGAAGCTCAACGAAATTGCAAATCCTGCTGAAACCGATACAAGCAAGGTGGATGAAACGACAGAGTCAACAGCGACTTCAGAAGAAGCGAAAGAAGCAACAAAAGATTCTGAAACAGAAGAAAAAACGACGGAAAGTTCAGAAGCAAAAGAGGATAGTGAAGAGGTCGAAAAGGCTGATTTGCGCCTTTTGGCAGCCAATGAGGCGGAAGTAAGTACATGGGCTGATTTTGTAAATGCTATTCGAGACGAAAACATCACCAAAATTATCCTTGCCGCAAGCTTCGATAATCCTAGTGCATCAGATACAAGGCTTTCTGCCTATGCCAGAAAAAATGATTTAGAGATTGACGGGCAGGGTCACCGAGTGAATTTTAAAGATTCGTCGATCTATTTAGCTTCACCACAAAATGCTATTGGGTCCTTCCACATGCATGATATTGTGTTAAATCAAACCTATGCTGGAGCCTATTCAGAAGATATCGTCGGAACTCGATTGATTACTGCGAACGGTGTCAAGTGGAAATATCGATTTGGGAATATCACCGCTGAGTCGGGGGTGCAGCGATTAGCCAGAGCCTCTCATTCAGAGGTGAGAGTATATGGCGATATGGATATTAATACACGAGCGGAAAATTTCTATTTAGGCAGTCTTATTATGGAGGATGGTACCCAATATAAAGGGAATGTAAACTACTATAATTTCTCTGTCTTTTGGTACAACAATGCAGCGAATGCTGGATCAACCGGAGCTTCCAGAGAGTTTACAATCGGGAAGAATTGTCGTGTCGACGTTGGACAAACGCAAACTGCGGGGCGTACATATCCTGCTGTTTATCATCATTATCTTGCTCTAACGGTTGGCGAAAACAGTGTGTACAACGTGGATATGCCAGGAAATGCGGTACGTTTTGATGATGCTGGTGCCGGAATGACAATCAAAAAAGGTGCTGTCGTGAATTTGACGAGTAAACAAGCATCTGGTTCAGTAGTGGCCTTTAGTAACAATAATACCTATCTGAATGCAGAACCTGGGAGCTATCTTTATGTCATTGGGACAAGTAGTCAGCCTTTGATCAATTTAGCGGCGGATGCTACAGGAATCGCGAGTGTCAATCGAACAGGGAATTCCTTAACATTAAACAGCCCTGCTCAATATGATTTGCGAAATTTACATGATAGTCGAACGGCGGTAAATGTTGCTTATGGGAATACTGCAAATAATAAATTCTCTATTCTTGATTCAGATATCGATTTATGGAAGGTCGGTGTTCCAGTTCTTGGACCATCTAATGAAACCTATGCTAAAGTTCCAAGTCTTGAGGTAGTTGGAAGCGGAAGCAGAGAAGTTGTAACGACATCGGTGGCTTCACTGAATCAATTCAAACAGGCAAACTACCGTCGAATTTCAGGAATGAATCAGAATCCAAAGATTGAATGGACGCCGGTTACAGATGCGGATAAAACAATTAAGGGTCGTGTGATTATTGGGGAAGTACCTGATAATAATGGTTTAGTCGCTGGAGAAATCAAATACATTCCGGTCTATGCCTCAGAGAATCAGGCGAAGCTCACTTTGACTGATACTTATGGGAATGTTCGAGACAATCTATTCACAGATGTAAATGGCTATGCTTCTTACTCAGATACAAATGACCCGATTCAATTTCAAAAAGCTGGTGAAAAAATTTCAGGTATCGCTGAACGGGGACCTTGGCTCACACCTGATCCAATTGAAACCACCGTTATTGATGCAACACCACCAGAACCCGCTAAAGTAGATCATTCGGACGCCATCCAAAGTACGACTACTAAGCTAACGGGAACTGGGGAGCCTAATAGCATTATAACATTAACCGTTAATGATCAGCCATCGGGGATTCCAGGACAGCTGGTCGGCGCGGATGGAAAATGGGAAATTGATATCTCTAGTTTGAATCTTGTGAAGGACGATGTTCTTCAATTCTTTTTACAAGACCAAAGTGGACCTATTACTGAACTTAGTGAAGCAGAACGTCCAAGCACAAATAACGCGATCGGCAATATCAATCCAAAAACTGATTTGAATTATCGTGATGCGACATTCAAGGCAGCGACAAAAGCCACCGTGGTAGGGTATCTATCTTTGGCCTCAGTGCCGGAAGGACTAGAGTTTGGAAACAATCAAGTGTCGAACAAGACACAAGAGTATCGTCCAACAGTCAATGGTGATCTGGTTGTTTCAGATACTCGCGGCGGAGCGAAAAAGCCTTGGCGCTTAACGTTAAGTCAATCAGAAGAACTGACAAACGGCACGGTATCGCTTGGAGATACGCTTTATTACACCTCTCAATTAGGGGAAAAGCAAATTACGACAGCGACACAAATCGTTGAGTCGGGAACCTTTGCCTCTGATGGCTCAAAGAATATATCGGCTGATTGGCAAGGTAGCAACGGGTTCAAGCTGACGGTTCCGGTCGAAAAACAACGTGTCGGAGACTATTCAGGAAAATTGTCATGGAAACTAGAAGATGTCCCAGGAAATTAGGTGAGTAGATGAGACGATTAGTTATAAATAGTTTATTGATCATGCTGGCGCTCTTTACTACTGTGCCTGTCTTTGCGGCAGATGCTAACTATGATAGTAACGGGGTTACAGCGTTTTACGGAAAATATGAATACCCAAAAGATGAACCAGAAAAAGAACAGCCGTTGGAAAATGAAGAAGGCAACCAAGCCTCCGTGAATGGAGAAACACGCGGAACAGCAGGTGAGACGACAAATCAATTAATAAGCAGATTGCCGTCTTATAAAGGAGAAGGCACCATCATTCCGGCGACGGGAGATACCTCAAGTCTATTCGCTACATTGAGTGGTTTTTTCTTATTGTCACTCGTCTTTTTTAAACTGAAGGAGGAGGAGAATGGTGAAAAAAATTCAATTATTTAGTTTTCTTCTCCTGCTCTTTACAACCTCTGTTGGACAAAAAGCTGTACTGGCTGATACTACTGATACACATATGAAGTACCAAAGCGGTGGAGAGACAACGGTTAAGCCGCTTGATCCTTTGCTGCCGGACCCGTTAAAACCAGTGGTACCTGTTGATCCCACTAATCCAGCTGGTCCGATGGAAGGTACTGGCGGCAGTCTTTCCTTTGATTTTGCCTCTAGCTTTCAATTTGGAAGTCAGGCAATTTCGACTAAAGATGAAACATATTATGCGCTGCCGCAGGAATACACTGATTTTGACGGAACAAAGAAAAAGGGCCCCAACTATGTTCAAGTAACGGATGTTCGCGGAACTGGCTCAGGTTGGCAATTGAGCGTGAAACAAAATGGTCAATTCCAAACCGCTGAAGCGCAAAAGCTTGCAGGTGCTGAACTATGGCTTAAAAATGGTGAAATGATCTCGACTCTTCCAGATTCTTATGCGCCAAGCGCCAAGGAAACGATCGAAATGCCATTGGATTCGGAAGTCAATGTTATAACTGCGAACAATGAAGAGGGAATTGGCACTTGGCTGTATCGGTTTGGCTCAGATGAAACCAGCGGCGGACGTTCAGTTCAGTTAAACGTTCCCGGCAGATCGGTAAAATATGCAAAAAAATATCAAACTTCCCTAACATGGAGTTTAAAAGATGTACCTTAAGGAAACCTAAAAACTTTATTACGAGGAGAACATGACGATGAAAAACGTAAAATTAATGACAGTCGCAACTTTAGCAGCGTTATCTTTATCAACTGCTGGCGGACTGATTACACAGGCGGACACAGTTGATTACGATTCAAATGGTGTAGTGGAATTTATTCCAAATACTGACCCGACAAAACCAGTTGACCCAACTGATCCAGACCCAACGAACCCAGTTGATCCAGTTGATCCGACTGATCCAACAGGTCCAAAGCCAGGAACAGATGGTCCGTTGTCGATTGATTATGCTTCATCATTAGACTTTGGGGTAAATAAAATTACCAATAAAGATGAAGTCTACTATGCAAGAGCTCAACAATACAAAGATGGACATGCGGCAACACCGAACTATGTTCAGGTTTCTGATAATCGCGGAAACAATGCCGGATGGACCTTGAAAGTAAAACAAAATGGCCAATTCAAAGCAACCGGTACATTGAACGATACATTGACAGGCTCTCAAGTAAAACTTGTTAGTCCGACCGTAAACAGCAACTCAACAGCTGTGTTTCCAACAGCAGCGGCAACGATCGAGCTTGATCCAGCTGGGACAGAAAGCTTAGTGATGTCAGGGAAAGTGAATCAAGGTGCTGGAACTTATTCTAACCATTGGGGAACAGTCGAAACGGTCAAAGAAAAAGATAAAGACGGAAATGAAGTAGATGCTGAAGTAACCAAGGCTGTCACGTTAGCAGTACCCGGCAGTACACCCAAAGATGCAGTGAAATACAGCACCTCATTAACATGGAGCTTATCAGACGTACCAGGCAACTAACATTAACTTAGGAGGATGACTACAAATGAAAAAATTTGGTTCTTTATTTTTAGCTACTGCTATCTTAGCAGGAATCACCTTAGCACCAGCCGTGAGTTTTGCGGCTGATGGCGGGGAATACGATACAAACGGTGTGATTACTTTCACCCCAAATAACGGAACTACTGATCCGGTTGATCCGGTTGACCCGACTAATCCGGTTAAGCCGGTTGATCCAACTGATCCAAGCGGGCCAAAACCAGGTACGGCTGGCCCATTGTCGATTGATTATGCGTCAAGTCTAGATTTTGGTTCACAAAAAATTACTTCTAAAGATGAGATCTATAAAGCAAAAGCGCAAAAATATCTTGATAAGGACAACGTAGAACAAACGGGGCCTAACTTTGTACAAGTAACTGATAATCGTGGAACTGAAAAAGGCTGGACATTGCAGATGAAGCAAAACAGTCAATTTACGACAGCAGATGCCGACGAGTTGACAGGCGCAGAAATCACTTTCAAAAATGGGAATGTCGTAACTGCCTCCGATTCAGAAAAACCAACAGGACAGGCAACGATCGTTGCTGATCCATCTGGAGATTTGAAAAATGTTATGTCGGCGAAAGATGGTCAAGGTGCTGGAACGTATTTACTTGATTGGGGTACAGATGCCGCAACCGCAGCTGAAAGTATTGAATTGAGCGTACCTGGCTCAACAACAAAATATGCAAAGAAATATTCAACAACATTTACTTGGGTTCTTAGTGACGCACCAGGAAACTAATTAAAAAAGAAGAATGAAGAAGGGGTGTTTTCCAGCATCCCTTTCTTTCACTGAAAGGATAACGGTACGATGAAATTTAGAAAATTTGTGATGCTGACAGTTGCCATTTTAAGTAGTTTGATGCTGACGACACCGGTAATCGCATCGGAGTTCAATTTTGCGGTGACTCCTAAAGCGTCAGAAAATCAAATCGACAAGCAAAAGACGTATTTTGATTTATTATTGGCTCCTAACCAAGAGGATACCCTGACTGTAGACCTGCGGAATGATACAGATAAAGAAGTCGTGATCGAAGCACAGATAAATAGTGCAACAACAAATGGCAATGGTGTCGTTGAGTACAGTAAGAATGAGATCAAGCCTGATGAAACATTAAAATACAATATAAAAGACTATGTAGAAGCGCCCGAAGAGATCACACTAAAACCGCAATCAGCGGCTGAATATAAAGTAAAAATACATATGCCAAATGAAAAATTTGCTGGTGTTATTGCCGGCGGGATCACGTTTAAGGAAAAAACAACGGATCAAACAAACATTTCTTCAGATAAAAATGATAAGGGCTTGGCAATCAAGAATGAATATTCTTATGTTGTAGCTTTATTAATGCGCCAAACAACTGAGAATGGTTCACCAGACTTGAAGCTGCAGCGCGTGATTCCTAATCAACGAAATGCTCGTAATGTCATTCAAGGGAATCTGCAAAATCCTAATGGGACCTACTTGAATCAATTAGCGACTAAGACGATTATCACAAAAAAAGGCAGCTCCGAAGCACTTTATACGGATGAACAATCCGATATGCAAATGGCGCCGAACTCCAATTTTAATTTATCAGTACCGCTAAAAGGGGACCGCTTAAAGGCTGGAAAATATACCATGAAAATTGAGGCGTACGGTCAACAGGATCAAAATGGCAGCTATTCGTTTCAAAAAGAAGGCAGCCAGAAAGAAGAAAACTATCGCTACCATTGGACGTTGGAAAAGGATTTCGAGATTAAAGCAGATGTGGCTAAAAAATTAAATGATTCAGATGTCACGATCAAGAAAGATTATACATGGTTGTACATTCTAATTGGAGTGATTCTGCTATTACTGATCGTCATATTCTTAGTATGGCGCAAGAAGAAAAATGACAAAAAAGATCCGGTTTAGCCTCATTTTGATCTACTGTATGGCAGTAACATTATTATTTCTGCCATTTATTAAGCAAACGCTGATCATCTATCGAACGCAAAATGTCATGATCAGCCAGAAAAAAACAGTCACGCCTGCTGAAGAAATCCCATTAGAGGCTGTTCAGCCGCCAGATTTATCAGCTGTTTTAGCCTTTAAAGAAAACCAAACATTTCAATCAGCTGGACAGCTCGTTATCCCAAAAGTCGAGATCGGTCTGCCGCTTTTTTCAGGAGTGACGAATGACCAGCTTTTGGTCGGTGCAGGGACATTATTTCCAGAGAGAAAAGCGGAAAACCAAAATATCGTTGTGATTGGCCATCACTTAGGACGAAATGAGTTATTGTTTGGCAAATTGTTGGAAATAACTGTCGGCGATACGGTTTATTTGGAATATCAGAACCAGTTTTATCAATACAAAGTCAGTCAGACGAAAATGATTCATCAAACCGAACTTCAGGTTTTAGAAGATAATGGTAAAGCCGAGCTAACATTGATTACCTGTGATAAGCCGACTCATACTGAGCAGCGTTTTGTGGTAAAAGCTGAGCTGGTTCAGCAACCAACAAAAGTGATTAAACAAAAGCTGATTGAACATAAAAACCGGATACAGCATAAAAACAATCGACAAAATCAAAGCTACTGTATAATTGTATGGATTCTTTTTCTAGTTAGTTTGGTGATTGGAACAAGAATGATCATTAAAATCAGCAGGTAGTCTCATGGAAGGAGTGATAAGATGAAAAAAATGATGGCAAAATCATTGGTGGTAGTCTTTGGAGCATCGATTTTTCTATATTCAGAGCATGCATTAGCCAATACTGTTATTTATGATCCGCTGAATCCGCACAATACGATCACTCCAATACCCAATGCTGACCCTGAGCCGAGTGAATACCTGATAGATGGCGAAATAACGATGGAATCTGCTGAGTCGACGCCATCGCAGGATCAAAAAGATAATACAAATGTGGAAAACACGCAAAATAATGAAGTTCAAAGCAGCACCGTTCAAGTCGAGAGTCAGTCAGTAGCCTTATTGCCGACAGACGAGCTGAAGCAGGAGGAGAAAACAGAAGATTTCTCAATACCAGATCCTTATCTGCCAAAAATGAAAAATCATCATAAAAATCAAGTCCTGATGTTAGACGATGATTTCTTTTCTTCCACGAAAAGTACAGCTTTGCCTCCTGATAGCGGCGGAGGCAAGGCTGGATCACTTAATAACTTTGCGGATATCGCACAAAGTGCCTACTTACTATCAGGTGTCGTCTTATACGGCGAAGCGAACGGAAAATTGGCAGCAAGGATGAGTGATTATTTTGCTGGATAGTTTATTAGCAAAGGAAGAGTGGCGGAAGTATCAGCTTTTACGGCAATTAGAGCGAAGTTCTTATTTTGCGTTGTCTAAAAAAGAGATCATGGATCACTTAGAGATTTCCAACTATGTGCTTAAAAGTACGATAGAGCAGTTGATCCAGGATCTTGAAAAATATGGTTTGGCTCAGGAGATTCATGTTTTTTTAGAGGAACCCTTTGTTCAATTAGAAATTACCGGAACGGCCAGTTCAGAGACACTTTTAGAAAAATATGTGGAAGAATCAATTGGCTTCAATATTTTATTGAGGGCTGTTTTAGGGAACTTCAAGTCATTGAATGAGTTTTCCGAAAAATCAATGATCAGTTATCCGATTGCATACAATAATTATAAGCTATTGAATAAGTATCTTGCTAAGTACGAGATGACCATCGATAAAAAATTCCGAGTAAGCGGTGAAAATGAAAAGAATATCCGTTTATTCTTAACCGAACTTTTTTCACGTGTATACAAAGGTCGCTGCCAAATTTTCGATCAATCGAAGGACGGTCATTTTGAAGCAAAACAAATGACACTGGAAGATGGTAAGATGACTATTCATCAAAGAATCGGCTTGCAACACTACCTTCACATAACAAATTTACGAATCAAGCAGCGAAAGTTTGTTGAGAGACGAACCGCTGATGTTTTATCCAGAGAAGCTATCAAGCAGGCTATGGAAGAGTCATTTTTTGAACGGGTTCCAATCGAATCTCGCGAAGCAGAAGTGATTGCCTTTTTGAATTATTATTATTCTCGCTCAGAGGAATTGAGTAAAAATCTACGATTGAATGCGAATAAGCAAATTATGACGTGGAGCAAAAATTTGCTGACAAGCCTTATACAATATTTCCCTAAGTTAATTGAGAGTCCAGAAAAGTATGAATGTTTTCTGATGAGGAGTCATATTTTGCATTTTCAATTGAAGGAGGTCAGCCAAGCCAGTGAAACGCTGCAGCCAGAAATCAACATCGCTTACTTTCAGCAAAATTATCCAACAATATTAGAATTTTGCGGGGTATATGTGAAGCAGCTGCAAGAAAAAGATTCTGAATTGTATAAAAAGAAGAAGCAGGTTCTTTTTCAATATCTTTTTCTAATTTTAGATTCATTTCCAAAAGATGTTTTGGTTGAACCCATCAACGTATACGTCGATTTTTCCTTCGGCAGTCTGTATAATCAGTTTATTACGGAGAATCTCAATTTCTTTCATCTAGTTGGAGCAAAGATTATTACAGATGTAGAAGCTGCAGATATTCTATTGACTGACTCCAGAGATTTAGGAAACGCGTATCATATAGATTGTGTCGTTTGGCTTTCTCCTCCGCGCCCGCTAGATTGGGCGAATCTAGGACAGAAAATCATTCAAAAAAGAACAGAAAAATCGAATATGACGTAGAAAGAGTATTTCTTTCTGCGTTTTTTTGATTGATTTTTTTGTTGCATTTGCAACAAAAGCGACTTATAATACGTTTATAGGATAGGAGGTTGAAAAGGATAGAAGTTCTTAGAGATATAGGAAAGATCGCCAGAGCCTTAGATTCCATCGCGAACATCGAGTTTAAGGAGTACCAACTTTCCAAAGGCCAGTATTTATATTTGATACGAATTTTCGAAAATCCCGGCATCATTCCAGATAGATTAGCCGAAATGATCAAGGTGGATCGCACGACGGCTGCGCGAGCGATTAAGAAGCTTGAGGAAAAAGGTTTTATTAGAAAAGAAGCAGATGACGTAAATAAAAAAATTCGACGGTTATTTGTAACAGAAGATGGCGCAAAGCTAGTTCCGATCATTCAACTAGAAAATCAATATTCCGATCAAATCGCTTTGCAAAACCTGTCAAAAAAAGAAATTGAAGCATTTTCCAAAGCATTAAAAATTGTGGCAGCAACGATTGACGATGAGTGGAGCTCCGTCAAAAAAGGCAATAAAAGACCCTATCTGGAGCAAATAAACGAATGAGGAGCAAACAAATGACAAACTTTATTGCAGATCCATCTTTTTGGGAGATTTTCCCTGAAGCGCAAATCAATGTATTACTCGTAAAAGGAATCGGAGACAATCACTCGAAGGAAAATGATCCTTACTTGACAAAATTATTAGCAGAAGGAAAAGAAGCCGCTAAACAATTTCTAACAGAGGAAACCTTTAGTCAAAACCTCGTCGTTGCCCAATGGCGCGGCGCCTTCAGCCAATTCAAAACAAAAAAGGGCGCTCGTTCGTCAATTGAAGCATTACTGAAAAGAGTTAGTCAGGATCGAGAGTTTTATCCCATCAATCCGCTAGTCGATATTTACAATAGTATCTCATTGGAGTTCGCTGTGCCCTGCGGCGGGGAAGACCTGCAAAAAATTGCAGGCGATATTCATTTGGGTCAAGCAGCTGGCGGAGAAGCGTTTTTACCTTTAGGCGCTGAAGCTGATGCCCCCGCTTTACCAGGAGAGATCATCTATTATGACGAAGAAGGTGCAATTTGCCGCTGCTTGAATTGGCGAGAAGCCCAACGGACAATGCTGACAGAAGAAACTCAAGATGTCATTTTCTTTATGGAATCGGTCACTAGCGAACAAGCAACACGTGCCAATCAAGCGATGCAGGAATTGAAAAGACGGATCGCGGATTATTTTGGTGTTGAAGGAATCGATTTTGTTGTAGATTCCGAGCATAGAAAAGTGAAGGCATAACGATTAAAAGCAAGGTTTTGGGAGATTGAATTCCCAAACCTTGCTTTTGTTTATAAATATTTCTCCAATCCCGCTGCAATCCCATCCTCATCGCAAGAAAGTGTCACATCATCAGCGATTTCTTTTAGTGCATCTACCGCATTGCCCATCGCAACACCGATCCCCGCGTATTCGATAATGGAGCGGTCGTTGTGCCCGTCACCAAATGCGATGATGTTCTCTGAATGGATGCCCATTTCAGGAAATACCGTATTCAATGCCTTCGCCTTATCAATTCCTTTGTCAGTGAACTCAAAATAAAACGGTGCAGAGAAGGCGGCTGTAACGATTTCGTCAAAAGGAGCATGGAGTGCTGGTGCAATCTTCTGCAAATATTCTGGCTGTGCTGCGATCAAAATCTTGTTGATCGGGAAGGTCGCAAAGGCTGCCAGATCATCAATCTCACTGAGTTTGAAATTACCGCCGCGTGCTTCATATTCAATAATATTGAATGCGCCATCAGGTAAATCCAGCATGCCGCTGTAAACGTCATTTACATAAAGATAATCTTCTTTGTCAATCATCGGTATGACATCAAATTTTTTCAAGTGTTCTAGAATTGCTTGGCCCGTTTCGATACTCATGGCCTGATTGAAAAGTACCTTTTTTGTCAGACAGTCTGTGACGCGCGCTCCGTTGTATGAAACGAGGAAGCCCTCATATTTGGTCATTTCCAACTGCTCCGCCAGCTCTAGCATGCCTGTCGTTGGGCGACCGGAAGCTAAAATGACTTTGATGCCTTTTTCTTGTGCCGCGATCAAGGCTTGTTTGGTTTTTTCCGAGATTATTTTTCCTGTGTTCAATAACGTACCATCAATATCTAGTACGATTGCTTTGATAGTCATTCCATCACGTCCTAATCAACTTGTTACCTTAAGTCTACTATCGGCCAGATAAGGTGTAAATGGTTTCATTTGTAAATGACGGTGGAAAATGATGGGATGGTATATGGTTAATTTTTTGATTTTATTGGCCCTCGTCCGTATTTTTCAGTGCATAACAGATAGATAAAGCTGATGAATGTACCCAATGTTCCATAGACAGCATCAACGAGATCAGTCGTATTCATAAAACCAAGTAAGGTTTCACACACTAAGTTCCCTAATAAAATCCCCATACCTAAAAGTACGATCAAACGAAAGTTGACTCCAGCGATCAGCCACGAATTGCCAATCGCTAAATAAAAAATCATGCTTAAAGAAAAATTTGAAATATGCGAATGGATCTCTGGATTGATGAAGACAAAATCAGTTATCGGTACACTCAACCATCTGAGAATAGTCAGTGACGCTCCAATAAATAGTAGCAGAAAGTAGCAAATCCAAAATTTTCGCTTCAATGTGTAACGTGTCTCGACGTTCATGCTTTCACCTCATCTTAAAGTATACCGTAGAGGGTGAATAAGGCAATCAATCGTTTACATTGCTTTTTATGGGGTTATTTACGATGATAGGTATCATAAATATGGATAGGAGACGTTTGGCTTGAGAGAGTTTCATTATGAACTGATTGATGTATTTACTAAAGAGCCATTTGGTGGAAACCAGTTGGCCGTATTTAAGGATGCGGCAGGGTTATCTGCTAACGAGATGCAGAAAATTACACGCGAGCTAAATTTATCTGAGGCGACGTTTGTTACAGAGTTGACGAAGGAACAGGCGACTGTGCACATTTTTACACCTAGGCGTGAGGTTCCAATCGCAGGACATCCTACGATAGGTACAGGCTATGTTTTTGCTAGGGATGGAGAAATAGAGACGTATGAAGGGGGGAATTCCTTTCTTTTTGAGGAACAGATCGGTGAGATTCCCCTTAAGCTGATTAAGCAGCAGCAGAAAATAACAGCGGTTGAGATGGTTCAACCTATTCCAGAATTCAGGGACATTTTTCGTAGCAAAGAAGTGATTGGTTCACTGCTTTCGATCGATTCCACAGATATATCAGAACGCGTTCCGATGCAGGTCGTATCTGCTGGAGTTCCATTGATGGGGATTGTGGAAGATCCGGCGACCGGAGCAGCCAGTGGTCCTCTAGGGGCTTATTTAGCACATTATGATTTAGCTTCTTCAGAAACATCTGGTAAGTATACGATTTTAAGTGAACAAGGCATGGAAATCGAGCGCCCGAATCAAATCAGAATTAATGTGACCTACACGGATGATAAAATCAGCTTTGTCAGTATTGCTGGTTCATCAGTGGATATAGGGAGAGGAACGATTGTTTTACCAAGCTAAATAGACCTGTCATGATTGCTGTAGAAGTAGGAATCATGACAGGTTTCTTTTTTTGTGGTTTAAAATTTCTGTTGATAATCTTGCTATTGTTAGAAACTATCTTAATGAAAAGGAAGATAATTTCTCACTGGGATGGATGTACACTTGGTCTTTGTTCATCTGTATTCTTGGCGCGATGAGAGGCACTTCATTTAATCGTTCAGCATGTAAACGATTGGTCAGTTAATTCGGAATTTTCTTCATTGGGAGAGTTAAAAAATCATGTGAGCTCCTCTAGTGATAGTCATTTTTCTATCGGTGCTTCTGTGCCTGATTCAAAAAATCGGATTGTTAGTTTGCTGCTATACATCATATGGTGAACCAGCATTCCTATATTTTACGTTTATTAGGATATCCATTTGGCATCTTTTTGACACTTTCAGAATAAACTAAGGGGTTATACTTATTTTAGAAACGAAAGAACATATGTTCGTATCGCGGACGCGCGAGTAAAGTCATTTCGTTTTAAATTTCAGTAGGATATTTAGTGATTAGACTGTGATAAAAATGACTCATGTTTGATTATACTTACTGCACTAAAATTTTTAAGAAAAGAAAGGAGTGGTACAAATGGGAATTTGGAGACTTCCATTTGATGGGCAGTTAATGCCTTACGAGGAAGGTCAACAGTTCGGAAATACCAAATATCCAAGAGGAAGAGGATATTTCCATGATGGTTATGACTTTGGATCAGCGAAGTACTCCGGAAATTTCAAAGCTGTAAATGACGGCAAAGTAATTTTTGCTGGATACTATGGTGGAGCTGTTGGGTACGCGATTGTTCTTCAAATCGCAGAGTATCAGGTAATGTATCAGGAATTTGGAAGTGCTTATTTTGTTAAAGCAGGTGACACAGTAAAAGTTGGACAAGCTCTAGGAACGCTGACCAGCAATCACTTACACGTAGGTATCACTATGAAAGATTGGAGAACCGCTTTGTCCAGCTGGGATATTGATGATGGAACGTGGTTAAATCCAATTCCGATTTTGACATCAGGTTCGTCTTCTGGTGGTGGAACCTCTAATAAAAAGAAAGGAGGAGATATCATGTTATTGTTCAAAGAAAATGGAAAAGTTTACTTTTTAGTAGGAAATCAATACACATATGTGAAAAATCCAACTGAACTAAGTGCAATCAAAACAATGATGAAACAGGCCGGTTATGATACGCATGAACATACAAATACAACTCAAATTGCTTATATCAAACGACTTGCAACTGAAAAGTAATAGTAATAGAGTAATAGCTTTTCTCAAGTAATTTGATCGTTGCTTTAATTGAAGATGTCAATTTTCAACTAAAGTAGGATTGGAAGATAGTGAAAGAGCGAAACAATATCGGTTATTGATAGGAGGGATGAATATTGGCGATTAACATGGAAACAGCGATTAACAATATGTATGCACTAAAAAATCGAGGTATCACATATTCAATGACAGGGGCTAGAACAGGCGCAGATGGTACAGGTGATTGTAGTGGAACGGTTTATGACTCTTTACGTAAGGCGGGAGCAAGCGATGCTGGCTGGGTTTTAAATACCGATTCATTGCATAACTGGCTAGTTCAAAACACCTTTGAGTGTATTGCTACAAATAAAGAGTGGACGGCTAAACGCGGAGACGTAGTTATCTTTGGTCCAAAAGGAGCTAGTGGAGGTTCCGCAGGTCACGTGGTAATTTTTATCAGCAACACTCAAGTCATTCACTGTACGTATAAATCAGCATCAGCAAATGGCATCTATGTAGACAACGAAGCAGCAGGCTGCCCGTACTCTATGGGATGGTACGTTTACCGTTTAAAAGGTTCGTCAAGTGGTAGTGAGACCCCAAATACAAAGAAAAGAGGAGATATCATGTTATTGTTCAAAGAAAATGGAAAAGTTTACTTTTTAGTAGGAAATCAATACACATATGTGAAAAATCCAACTGAACTAAGTGCAATCAAAACAATGATGAAACAAGCTGGTTATGATACACATGAACACACAAACACAACCCAAGTTGCTTATATCAAACGACTTGCAACTGAAAAGTAATAGTAATATCTTTTCTCAAGTAATTTTTATCCTTGCTTTAGTTGAAGAGGTAAAACTTCAACTAAAGTAGGATTGGAAGATGCTGTAAATGTCGGCAAAGTAATTTTTGCTGGATACGAAATTGTTATTCAAATCGCAGAATATCAGATAATGCATCAGGAGTTTGGAAGTACTTACTTTGTTAAGGTACAGGTGACACTGTAAAAGTTGGACAAGCTCTAGGAATGTTGACCAGCAATCACTTACACGTAGGTATCACTAAGAAAGATTGGAGAACCGCTTTGTCCAGCTGGGATATTGATGATGGGGTTAAAATCCACTTTCAATTTTGACATCAGGAAAGAGTCTATTACTACCAAAAATACTGCGATGACATGTTCTTAAAAAGGGTTAAATTTTATTGGTTACAATTTACCTATGGAAACACTTAAAATTACTTTCGGTAATAAGATTATTGATGGTTCTTTCCAATACCGAGTCCATATGCGAACTAAAGGTTGGTATTCTTGGATGAATAATGGAGCTGTCGCTGGGACAACAGGATAGAAATTACAAATGCAAGCAGTACAGTTTCGATTAGTTAAAAAATAGAATTAAACTATATCTCAGCCATTTTGGGTTGATGTTTTTAGCTCTCTTATAATAAAGTATCAAAACGTGGATGACAGGAATCGAACCTGCACCTCGTATTAAATGAAACAAACCGTCGTTTTAAGTCCCATTTCTGAGTTTAAACACCAAGTTCATCCACAAGAAGAGTGTACGACGGTTAGCTTATAGAAAGCTTAAACGGATGATAGAAAACAAAAAGAGCGAGAATCATTCATTAATTTTAGAATGTTCCTCGCTCTTTTCTTAATCTAAAAATGTCACAACTGAACTATAATGCTCTTTTACTTCGCTAAGAATTCCATCATCTGTGATCAACGCAGTTAATTGAGGAAGAGTAGCAAATGTCGCGATTGATTTTTTCTCGAATTTCGTGCTATCAATCAAAGCGATCGTTTGTGAAGCTAACTCTACCATTCGTTTTTTTAGTTCTACTTCATATAGATTGAAATCTGAAAGACCCTCTGTAGCAGAAATGGCGTAGGCGGAGGTAAACAAGGTATCGATGTTGACTTTTTTTAGAATTTCAATTCCTAAAACGCCTTCCACCGCATTCGAACTCCCCTTAACGACGCCACCGATTAATACAACTGTCAAATTTAGATTTTCTTTTAAAAGAGAGGCAGTACGCAATCCATTCGTTAACACGGTGATACGTAAATCAGATTGACTGATGAGTTTCGCTAACTCATAGCAAGTAGAGCTGGCGTCTAAAACAATACATTCACCATTTTCAATCAGCGGAAACGCCTTTTTGGCGATCTCGGCTTTCTTCTCAATATTCTTTTGTTTTCGAATGTCGTAATTTTTATCGATTTTCAAGGTTTCGTCTTCTTTCGAACGAGTAGCACCACCGTGTGTTCGGATCAACATATTGTTATCGCTAAGATAATTAAGGTCTGATCGGATGGTTGCCTTTGAAACAGATAATAGTTCGGTCAAATCATTCACGGAGACAGAACCCCGTTCCTGTAGCAAAGCAAGAATTTTTTCTCTTCGTTGGTTTGTATACATAAGCAGTTCCTCCAAAATATCTAATTGAGTATAGTATAAAGCAAAAAAATAGAAAAAACAACAATATTCAATGATTTAGTTTTCGTTTTAATCGAAAAAACGCGTTTTTCTTTCGCTTATAACGAATAAAACGAAAATAAACGAAAATAATGATTGACAAAACGAAAGTTAACGCTTACTATGAGGGTACAAAGAGAAAAAGGAGAGAGAAAAATGAAAATTGGAATTGGATCAGATCATAATGCGTTTGAGATGAAACGTGAATTATTCGCATATATAGAAGCAAAGGGATTCGAAATAAAGGACTATGGGTGCTTTTCTCCAAACGAGGTTGACTATCCGGATATTGCCTTTAACGTTGCAAACGGGGTAGTAAATCAGGAAATTGATCGCGGGATTCTCTGCTGTGGAACGGGGATTGGCATGGCGATGGCAGCCAATAAAATTCCTGGAGTAAGAGCTGCACAAGTTCACGATACTTATTCTGCAGAACGAGCGCAACTAAGCAACAATGCACAGATTATCACGATGGGTTCAAAGGTTATTGGTTTAGAGGTTGCTAAAAAAATTGTGGACGAATATTTGTCAGTCACATTCGAAGGCGGCAATTCTGGCAGAAAGATTGATCAGATCATGGAAAAAGAAGCAGAGTATTCAAAATAGGAGGAAAAACGATGAAATTCTTTTTAGACACAGCGAATGTAGAGGAAATCAAACGAATTAATCAATTAGGATTGGTGGATGGTGTAACAACGAATCCCACGATCATTTCAAAGGAAGGCCGAGATTTTAAAGAAGTGATCACTGAAATCTGTGGATTGGTCGATGGACCTGTTAGTGCAGAGGTGATCGCTCTTGATACCGAGAACATGGTGAAGGAAGCTCGAGATATTGCAACGTGGGCGGACAATATCGTCGTAAAAATTCCTATGACAGAAGATGGCCTGCGAGCAGTGAATATCTTATCTAAAGAAGGAATCAAAACCAATGTCACCTTAGTCTTTACAGTCGCACAAGGTTTAATGGCCGCTAAAGCAGGTGCAACGTTCGTTAGTCCATTTGTAGGGCGCTTGGATGATATCGCTACCGACAGCTTGGCGTTGATCAGCAATTTGAAAAAAGTGTTAACCCAATATGGTTATCAAACAGAAATCATCGCCGCTAGTATTCGCAACTTAAAGCATGTGGAAGATGTAGCTGAGTTAGGTTCAGATATCGCAACGATTCCAGGTTCTTTGTTCCCTAAACTTTGGTCACATCCACTGACCGATGCAGGAATTCAAGCCTTCCTGAAGGATTGGGAAGCCTTTAAAAAATAATTGTAGAAAAAATTTTTGAAAGGAGGAAATATCATGCGTAAACCAATTGTTGGTATCAGTTTAAAGCTATATCAAAACCAAATTGACGATGCTCGAAATTTTGCCCACGCTATTGTTGAAGAAGTGGGTGACGAGAAAAAGGTTGAACAATTCATGTGTCCGGGAATGGGTGTGCTTTATCCGGTAGCTATGATTTTGAAGGATTCAGAAATCGGTTTGGGTTCGCAAAACATCGCACCTGTGCCAAACGGCGCCTACACAGGAGAATTCTCGATTGAATCTCTAAAGGAAATGAAGGGTGGCTATGCCGAGATTGGACACATCGAACGACGCACGCTTTTCAACGAAACGGACGATATGATCAATCAAAAAGTCCGCTTGGCACTAGATTACGAAGTGACACCGGTCTTGTGTATCGGTGAAGTTACGAAAACAGAGAATTATCAAGAGATTAAAGCGCTAATGAAGAAACAACTATTTCTGGATTTATTCCAAATCGAGGGCAAGAAGGCAGAGAAAATTATTTTAGCTTACGAACCGGCTTGGGCAGTGGGGAAAACCTGTGCAGCCAGCGCAGTTCATGTGCAGCAGGTTCATGGATTGATTCGTGAATGCATCAAGGAATTATACGATATCCAAACGTCAGAAAACATTCGCATCATATACGGTGGATCAGTTTCGCAGGAAAATACAAAGCTAATCGTTTCCGATGAAAATGTCGATGGTGTATTCGTTGGTCGTTTTGGGCATAATCCGAAACAATATGCATCAATTGTTGAAACAGTAAAAAAAGTAAAGGAGGGGTAAACATGTTTGGCATTATTTTAGTATCCCATAGTCAGAAAATTACTGATGGAACAAAAGAAATGATCGAAGAAATGACTGGTACCAACGATGCAGTGCGAATTATTTCTGCAGGCGGTACAGGTGATGGGCGGCTAGGCACCAACTCGATCATGATCATGGAGGCAATCGAAGAGAATGCGGACTGCCATCATATATTAATTTTCTGCGATATTGGAAGCGCTATTCTAAGCTCGGAAACAGCGATTGACTTGATTGATGATGAAGAGCTGGCGATGAAAACGGAAATCATGGATTGTCCGTTAGTTGAGGGGGCATTTGCGGCAGCCGTTCAGGCAACCGTTTGTCAGGAGAAGGAAACCATAATCCAAGAGTTAGCACAGCTGTAAAGCTTTGTTGAATAAAAAAAGTGAGGAGCGAAAGAAATGAAGTTTCTGAGAAGTATGGTAGGTTACACGATCGCTGGCACTATTGTAATGTCTGTTTGGAATGAGTTAGGCAGTTTTGGCATCTTTGGCGGTTACTTGGCAGCTGGAATTATTATTGGACCCATGTGGTTTATGAATCATTACTTGAATTTGACAGGCAACGAAGATGATGCAGCATTTGTTGATATGGGGCTTGCAATTGGTATTTGCGGAATTGCTCGAGATACGTTCATGCAGGGTTCATCTGTATTAACTGATGCATTACCAACAATCGCATTAGTCATCGTGGGTGCGGTTATTGGTGGGATCGTAGCTGCAGCTTTTGAAAAAAGTGTGGCAAAAGAAGAACAACGCGATGAAAAGGCACCTGAACCAGGAATGACAGAAAAAGAGTTAGATCGTTTAGTTGGCGAAGAATAATCCATTAAGAAACGGAGGAAAAATAATGTCTTTGGGCTTAGGACTTGCAACAGTATGCGGCGGATTTTTATTCCCATTTGTAATTCGCATGGCATGGGGGAAAATGGTAGATCACTGGGGGCCAATCGGAGGCTGGATGGCCGCACTCTTTATTGTTGGAACTGTTTGGTGTATCAATCACGGTATTTCAACACCGATGATCGCACAAACAGGTGCGTGGGTCGATCAAGGGCTGGCAGCTGGTATCGGTGTCTGGGTAGCTTCTGCATTGGTCGGCGGGAACGTGAAAAAATCACTTCCTAAGATTGTCGCAGCCGTATCAGGAGGATTACTAGGCGGCTTGCTATTGTCATTGTTCTTATAAAAAAAATGCAGCATAACAACTAAAAACTATATTGTTAGGAGAATGGGAAGATGAAACGTTTAATCAATGATGGCTATGAAGTAGTAGAAGAAATGCTGGAGGGTTATGCAGCAGCGAACAAGCAATATGTGGACTTGGACTTGGAAAATCGTGTCGTTGTCAGTAAATTAATGAGTGAAGAACCGCGCGTTCGCGTAATTGTCGGCGGTGGATCAGGGCATGAGCCGATGTTCTTAGGCTATGTTGGAAAAGATTTTGCGGATGCGGCGGTTGTTGGAAACGTGAATACTTCACCGGCACCGGATGCTTGTTACGAAGCTGTGAAAGCGGTTGATAGTGGAAAAGGTTGTCTCTATTTATATGGAAATTACGCAGGCGATGTGATGAATTTTGATATGGGTGCGGAAATGGCGTTAGAAGAAGATGGTATTCGGGTAGAAACGGTCACGACTACCGATGATGTCTATTCGGCTAAAGATAAAAAAGATCGGCGTGGCGTGGCTGGCGACTTGCCAGTCTTCAAAGTAGCTGGAAGTGCTGCGGCGAAGGGTTATGACCTAGATAAAGTCAAAGCAGTGACTGAAAAAGCCAATGACAATACCTATTCATTGGGTGTGGCGCTATCTTCTTCAACTTTACCTGTTACCGGCGAAGTGATTTTCCAAATGGACGAAGGCGATATGGAGATCGGTATGGGGATTCATGGAGAACCGGGAATTGAACGTCGTAAAGTTGAAAAAGCCGATGTGATTATTGATGAGATGATGAAGATCATTTTGGAAGATTCTAAAATTGCAGCCGGTGATGAGGTGTATGTATTAGTTAACGGATTAGGGGCTTTACCGGTAATGGACCAATATGTCTGCTATCGACGAGTGGATCAAATCCTAAATGAAAAAGGGATTAATATCCATCGCACAGATGTGGGGAATTTTGCGACTTCGATGGATATGGTCGGAATGTCCGTCACATTGGTGAAGCTGGACGATGAGATCAAAGAATTGCTTGATGCACCATGTGATACACCTTATTATAAATTATAAGAAAAGGGTTTCATTTCTGGTATTAGGCTTTACCATAGGAACACGAAATTAGAAAGAATGAGGTGTGCTTTATGAGTGAAATGGTGTTAGATAAGCAGTTTTTTGCCGACAGTTTAGCGAAAATGGCAGAGCTTGCGGAAGTAAATCGTGATTATTGGACAAAATTAGATTCAGACATTGGTGATGGCGATCATGGAATCAATTTAAGCATTGGTTTTCGAGCGGTGAATGCCAACTTGCAGGATAATTTAGAAAAAGCGCCAGATATCAGTACGCTGCTAAAAAAATCCGGCATGCTGCTGTTGAGTAAAGTCGGCGGCGCATCAGGTCCCTTATATGGCAGCTTCTTTATCAAAATGGGCAAAGAGGATACAGGTAAAGAGACAGTCACTTTCCCAGAGTTTGCCGGGATGCTGAAAAATGGTGTCGAAGCCGTGCAACTGCGGGGAAAAGCAGAATTACAGGATAAAACTATGATTGATGCGTTGCTTCCAGGGATCGAATACTTAGAAGCACACAAGAACGATGAGGATGCCATTGCGGTAATGGAAGAAACAGTCGCGATCATGAAGCAAGGAGCAGAATCAACCATTCCTTTGGTTGCAAAAAAGGGTCGGGCAATGCGTTTAGGTGAACGTGCCGTGGGACATAAAGATCCTGGTTCGGAATCATCGTGGATGCTGATGAATATCTTTCTAGAGGAAATGAAAAAAATAGAGTGAACGGAAGATTATTATGACAAAATTAGAACAAAAAGCATTGGAGCTGCGGGAGTGGATTATCCGTTCTCTGGCTTCAGCAGGATCGGGACATCCAGGCGGATCACTTTCGGCGATCGATATTTTAACGACGCTTTATTATCAAGAGATGGATATTTCGGTGGAGAATTACGATCAAAAAGATCGCGACCACTTTATTCTTTCCAAAGGTCATGCGGCGCCAGCTTTATATACGGTGTTAGCAGATAAGGGCTTTTTCCCTAAAGAGGAGCTGCTTGATTTGCGAAAATTCGGCTGTCATTTACAAGGACATCCGGATCGGATCAAGACGAAAGGTGTTGATTCTTCAAGCGGTTCGTTAGGTCAAGGCTTATCCATCGCGAATGGGTTGGCTTTGGCTCAGCGTTTAGACGGGATTCAAAAAAAGGTTTATATTTTGATCGGTGATGGTGAGCTGCAGGAAGGGCAGGTCTGGGAAGCAGCCATGACAGCTGCGCATTACAAATTAAGTAATGTGATTGCCTTTGTTGATAACAACGGACTGCAGATAGACGGAACAAATGATGAAGTAATGGGTGTAAAGGATATCGGACAGAAATTTGCAGCCTTTAACTGGAACGTTTTGACTGCCGACGGACATGATTTTGATTCATTAACAGCAGCGATCAAGGAAGCGAAAGCTCAAGAAAAGGCACCGACTGTCATCGTCTGTCAAACGACCAAAGGCAAAGGGGTAAGCTTTATGGAAGATCAAGTCGGCTGGCATGGCAAAGCACCTTCGTCAGAGGAAGCTGAAAAAGCGCTCGCTGAGCTGAAGGAGGTGTTGTAAGATGAAAAAAGCCACAAGACAAGCCTATGGCGAAACACTAGCAAAACTTAAAGATCATCCTGACTTGGTCGTATTGGATGCCGATCTATCCGCAGCAACTAAAACCGATATTTTTGCCAAGACGGCACCGGAGAAATTCTTCAATATGGGAATTGCCGAAGCAGATATGATCGGTACTGCGGCAGGCTTCGCTTTAGGCGGCAAGCGTCCTTTTGCCAGTAGCTTTGCGATTTTTGCAGCAGGACGGGCTTATGAACAGATCCGCAATGCCGTTGCCTATCAAAAGCTAAATGTGACAATTGCCGCTACTCACGCTGGGGTTACCGTCGGCGAAGACGGTGGGTCCCATCAGGCGATCGAAGATATTGCTTTAATGCGGGCGATTCCAGGGATGACGATTATCAATCCAGTGGACGATCTGGAAACAGAAGCTGCGATCGAAACGATTTTGGCGCATGAAGGTCCGGTCTATCTGCGTTTGGGACGTTTAGCTGTAGAACGAGTTCACGAAGAAAAGCGACCTTTTGTAATCGGAAAAGGTGAAACGTTAGTAGAGGGCAATGATGGAACGATCATTGCGACAGGCTTGATGGTTCAAGAATCTCTCAAAGCAGCAAAGCAATTAGCCGAACAAGGTACTAAGATTCGTGTATTGAACTTTTCTACTATCAAACCATTAGATGAAGAATTAGTCCTACAGGTGGCTAAAGAAACACCATGGATTATTACTGCTGAAGAACATAGTGTGATCGGCGGATTAGGTAGTGCGGTTTCAGAATTCCTATCTGAGAATCAACCAACAAAAGTGATAAAAATCGGTGTTCAAGACCAATTCGGCCAATCAGGAAATCCAGAATTGTTGAAAGAACATTACGGTTTAACAGCGAAAAATATAATTAATAAAGTAAAACAATTAAGTTCCTAAAAAAAAGCAGATCAAGCGAAAAAATTTCGTTTGATCTGCTTTTTATTAACATTAAAGGAAGTATAACATTTTAAGCGGTCAAAGGATTGATACATCAATCTTTTGACCGCTTTTCATCTGGTCTTTTTCCTATTAAACTGGAGATATGAAACCCAATATTTTACACGCCATTTTCTTTGATGAATATCAAAACTGGGAGAAATTCAATCAAAGGTACACGAGAAGGATTCGATCCGTTGTGAAAAGAGAAGTGAAGAAGTTTCGCGATTGTGGTGACCTTAAAAAAGGTTATCGTCTATTTGTCTGTGAAGGATGCCATGATGTAAAGAAAGTGGCTTTTCGTTGTAAAGGGAAATTTTGTCCAACTTGTGCAACTGGGGAAAGTCAACGGTGGGCAGAGGTTGCGGCGAATGATCTGTTTACAGTGACGCATCGACACGTCATCTTCACGATCGATGAAGGTTTACGTGAGATTTTTCTGAAGGAGAAGTATCGTAAGGAGCTTTTAAAAGGATTAATGGATGAAGCTGCACGGATACTATTAGATTTTTTTAGGATTTATTGCTCAATCAGAAAAAGTTGAATAGTTCATTTCATAGAAGTCTTTCTTAATCGTAGGTGCTAGTTTCAGCTTTCTCCTGCTCAAAATTAATAAACAACTGAAATCCCTTGTCCTCTTCATCCTGATCCCAAATCTCAACTAACTTAGGCACTATTTCAATCAAAATTTCACTATCTTTATGAGGATAGGCATTATAGCTTTTTTCCCAATGCTTTTGATACAACTCTTGGAAGGAGTGGTCTGGCTGATCAACGACTAAGCCGTGATTTACAGCAATTCCTTCAATTTGAACTCCCCAATAGCAAATCGCCACTCGCGGATTCTCGATTAGCTGCTTTGTCTTTCGGAAATTCTTGTCTGTTTTAAATAGGATTTTGCCTTCGTGAATGATCACGCTGACATTGCGCACCATCACATGGTCGTTCAAACTAGTGGCTAATGCCATAATCTTTTTTTGTCCTAGTTTCTGATAAAAGTGTTCAACCGCTGTCTGAAAGTCCATTATAAATACTCCCGTCTAAGAAAGATGGCGCGCAATCGATCAAGAGAAAAATAGACAATCGCAGTGGTGACTCCGTATTTAATTAAATTAAAGGGAATGATTCCAATGACAACTAATTTCCAAACACTGTCTACCATTGGATTGACTGCTTGTGTCATGGCGATGATCGCCTCCATCGACATTCCGTATAATTTGGTATAAAAGGGGATGATGAAATAGACATTTGATAGACACGCCACAAAAGTAACTAACGCTGTGCCAGCTAACATTCCTTTTAGTGCCGAGCCTTTGTTAGTTGATCGTTGGTAAAATAGGCTCGCAGGTAAAATAAAACTCAGGCTCAAAATAAAGTTCTGAATTTCACCAGTAAACATCGAAGCAGTTCCGACTGTCGCTAACTTGATTAAAAGTTTGATCAATACGATAAAGATCCCCGAAACAGGCCCCAATAAAAATGCTCCTAACAGCTCTGGAATCCCAGCCAAATCAAAGTCCATAAACGGCGGCATAAATGGCAAAGGGAACTTAAATAGCATCAAAACGTAGGAAAGAGCTCCAAAAATTGCGATCATGACTAATTTTCTTGCAGTAAATTTCATTTCTAACACACCTTTCTTTAAACATAAAAAAGAACCTTACAACAACATTTGCAAGGCACAGTCACAGTAGAAAAAGGTGGTTTGATTCATCAAATAGCGTTTGTTATCTGAAGATCAACAAACACACACTTTTCTTCTTCCATCCAGACTGTACTGTCGGTCTCAGAATTGCACTGAGTCAGCCAAAAGGCTCGCGGACTATCACCGCCGGTCGGGAATTAAACCCTGCCCTGAAGAACTTATTGTATTTATTTTCACATGGTTCCAGTGAGAATGCAAGCGTTTTTTTGAATTAAAAGTAACTAGCTGAAGCCTGCATTAAAAAAAGTTTATGAAAAGTGTCATAAAAGAACAGATTTAAATCATTGATATATCATGTTCCAGTAAGCATCGGGGACATTTATTTCTCGAACTTTTTTCCAGCCTTCCTTTTCATAAAAAGCTAGTGCCGGAGTGTTTCGTGATAAGCATTTTAATTTCATTGGCATTTCTAAGTAGTGCTTCGCTTTTTCCAAAAGCTGATGACCAGCTCCTTGTCCTTTATAGCGACTATCGACAAATAGGCAATGGATGAAGTTATCTGGAACATATAAAGAAATAAAGCCAATGACTGTTTCTTCGACTTCTGCAACGAAGACAAGTTCAGCCTCCGTATCACGATCAAAATCCTCTAAATGCATCAACTCGGGATCATCCCAATAAAAAGTTGTACGCCGACTTTCTAGATATAATTGTCTAAGTCTTGGCTTATCTTGAAGGGTCATTTCACGAATGTGAATCAAGCAAATTCTCCTTTCATTAAAGTATCTGACTTAAAAATTTTTTTTCAAACTTACTTTAGCATATTTTAGTCGAAAGATTGAATGATTTTTATTACTAATGGTTGGTGAATAGAAGAATTAGAAAAACTCCGACCAAATAACTAGATGAAAAATACACCTTTCGACCCATGACAAATCAAAGAAGATTGAGCATAATATTGACATAAGATAAAAACACATCGCGAGTGGGAAAAACAAAATACATTCAAATCGGGTTCCAAAAAAAATGTTTTTTGGGAAAAGGAGAAAATTAAAATGAAAAAATTGACGAAATCACAAAACAATCGAGTATTAACAGGGACGTTAGCCGGAATTGCGGACTATTTTGGAATTGATCCTACAACTGCACGTGTCATCTTTGTCTTCCTAAGCTTTTTCTTGGAAGGTGCACCAATCTTACTTTATCTATTGCTTGTGTTGCTTGTTCCTAAAGCAGAAAGTGAGAGCAGAGCCTACCAACAACCCTATGAATCATCAACAGGCAATCAGGCAAAACAAGCAGAAGCAGTTGCCGACGATACATGGAGCGATTTCTAATTAGAAAAACAGCGCTTAAATCTTAAGCTTAAAATATAATCCGAAGAGTGAACTAAAAAAAACAGTTCACTCTTTTTGCGAGTCAAACTTTTTACAGTTTGTTTGGTTCAAGTGAAGAACAGACATCTCACTGGAATTATTGATTGAGTAATATAGTTTGATCGTATGCGTGATGAGAATAAAATAAGCTTTTTCGGTTTTTGAAAAGTTTTTTCAATTGAAACGAATTAGCTGTCAGTCCGACTTTTCACAGTTTTTACTTTTAGAATCGAATCAACAACAAGAATAAATTTATTCTATGAATATAGTCCTTTCGACCCATGACGTGACGACGAGGGTTGTGCATAATAGACTCATAGAACATTTCGTCGAGGAGAGATTATCATGAATGAACGGCAAAAAATTTTAGAATCCATTAAAAAGGGGATATTATCACCAGAGGAAGGCTTGGATTTATTAGAGAGTCTTGGATTAAATGAAGAAACAAAATCAGAATCAGCACCAGAGACTGAAGAAGAACCAATAGTTGAAGAACCATCAGCAACTGAAACAGTGGAAGAACCTGTAAATAAATTAGAACAAGAGGAAACATCCCAACATGAAGCTGAGTTTGAAGGGGAAATCAAATCAAAAGACTTTTTAGGACTTGTTGAGGATGAAGAAAAGACAGAAATTGAAAAGGACTTGGAATTTGATAACGATGTAACAATTGAAAAAATATCCGAATCGGATTTAGCGGATGATGACCTTCTGGAGCAGCCAGCATTCGAAGAGCCAGCAGAGGCCGAAACAGAATTAGTGCTAGAACCAGAAACACCAGAAGAAGCACTATCAGAAAAGCCGCAATCCTCTGACAGTGTTTCCAGCATGATTGATGAGTGGGAAAACAAGAAATCAGAACCTAAAGAGGAAGATCCAGTACGATCAAAAATTGATGAATTTGATGAAGCGTTGCAAACGAAAATAGAAGCTTTGCGAGAGAAAAAAGAAGAATTTAGAGAACTTAATCTTGAAGCTGAGCTGGGAATCATTTCAGCTGAAAATGAAGTAATCTATAATCAAATGAAGATCGAGCTGAAGGAACGGGAAGAAGAAATCGAACTATTGAAGCATGAGCGTCGAGCGATTGACGAGGATATGTTTGTTTCGCCAGAAGGTCCTTATGTATCAGATGGATTTTTTGAAGTCCCAGATGATTTTGAAGAGCAAAAGTACCGTCCAATGGATCGTCCTCATGAGGAACCAACAGACTTGGCCAGCCGTATTGCACGGATGGTAACGAGAACAACCGAGAGAGTTTCAGACAAGGTAACTAATGATTTCGACTGGAAAAAGATGAATCAAAAATTTTACGGAACGGCAAAAACACATTTTAGTCATCAATTCACCTTTGAAGATATAGATGCCAAAACCATCGATATTAAATTGGCAAAAGGGAAAGTAATTTTGAAGACTTGGGAAGATGAGACAATCAATGATATAAAAGTTGAGGCAACAGTCGCTCTTCTAGGTAAAATGGAGGAGCCAGATCCAATCGACGCCTTTTTAGAACGCAGCCATATCGACATTAATAACTATCAAATACTCTTCCATGTACCGAATAAACGAGTGGACGCCAAATTGACCTTCTACTTACCAAGACGTCAATACAATCATCTTTCTGTCCGTTTACTGACAGGTGATTTGATGATTGAGGAACTTGTAGCTAAGAATGCTTCGATTAAAGCAACGAATGGAACAGTGTTGATTAAAGAACTTGATGCCTCGATGCTGGAGTTTGAAGGTACCAACAATGACGTTGAAATTCGCGAAGGACAGATTACGAATGCATTGATTGAGACAGTTACCGGTACAATCATTTCAAAAGCGGATGTCGTGCGATCAGAATATTCCTTGATCAACGGAGACATCAAATTATCCGCAGGCAATGAGAATTTGAAAAAAATCGAAGCTCAATCCGTCAATGGAAATGTCAAGGTTTCATTGCCGCAAACGGTAGGTATCGAAGGGGTAGCCAAAACAGGAGTCGGTACGATTAATTATCGCTTTGCCAATTGTGAAACCATGCAAGAGCGAAATGGCAACACCCAGAAAGTACTGCATTTTCAACGAGCAGCAGGAGAATCAGCTGAAATCGAGGTTTCTTCGAAGGCTGGTAACATCTTCCTGAAGGACTATGAGAGATAGAAGGGACAAATTAAAATGAGAAAAAGAATGACAAAATCACAATCAAATCGAATGCTCACTGGAACCATTGGTGGGATCGCCGAATATTTTGGTATCGATCCTACTATCGCACGGGTCATCTTTGTTTTTATCAGTGTCATCTTGGTAGGTGCACCAGTATTTCTTTATATACTACTGGCATTAATCATTCCAAGAGCTGACAGTAGCAGAGGAAATAATTACCAACAATACCATTATGAACGTCCAAAACAGTCGAAAAAGCAACGCAAACGTGCTGAAGCAGTCGAAGAAGACAATTGGAGTGACTTTTAGTCGCCGATTTGAGAATTACTTAATTCAATCAAAAAGACATTTCTTGATTTTTTGAGAAATGTCTTTTTTCTATAGGGAAAGCATAAAAATTTCTCATGAATAATTCGCTTTACAGCAAGCAGGTAGGTATATCCATATGAACGAGCTTTTCTATGCAGACAATGATTGCTAAATTCCATTAAGTACCGACAATAAGTAAAAATATTTCGAAATTACCAAGAAACACAATGATCGAAGAAAACAGATGTTGATTAGTGCCTAATTGGGTCCTAAAAGTTGAGCGACTCCGCAAAGCCCTTCTTAAGGAGATGCGGAAGAAAAATTCTTCGTGCTTATTTCAATAAAAATGGCGAAAAAAAACACTATATCCATACGTAGAAAAAGGGTAAAATAAAAACAATAAAAAAGTAGAATCAAAAAACGTTATTTAATTTAAAACTTTTGAATTCACGCTTTAGGATTGGTAGAAGTATGATACCGTACAAAAGTATCATTGTTAACGAAGTTGGAGGAGATAGGATGGATTTTCGTCAGGTTTTAGGAACAAGCAACAGACGACGATTAGAATTGATTGAACTGTTGTATTATAACCGACAAGGGGTGTCGAGCGATGCGATTCTTAACGAGTTAGATTGTTCATTGCCGATTTTATTGAATGATATTAGTCTTATCAATGACTTGCAGGATGATTTTATTGTTGAAAAGTCAAAGGGATTGCATCAGGTAAAGCTCAAGGAAGGGATCAGCATTGGAAAACTGTATGCTGAGGCGTTGACCAATTCACTCGAATTCAAGATTGTTGAACATTTATTATATGAGACCAGTGACAACATCGAAGGGTTATCGAAAAAATTATATTTGAGTTCTTCTAATACCCAACGGTACTTAAAAAAGATAGAGATTGATTTAAAACGTGTAGGTATTCAACTATGCTATCGTCCGTTACGTATAGTGGGGAAAGAAAGTGTGGTCCGGCACTTTTATTATCGGTACTTTACTGAAAAACAGTATACATTAAAGACAGTATTGCCAGATTTGAGCGAGAACTATCTAAAAGTGATTAAAAATTTTGTTCTAGAGTTTATTAAAATAAATGGGATGCAAAACCAGCATATTTTTCAAAAACGTGTGGCTTACAATCTGTTTATCAGCCTGTGGCGAATAAAAAACAAACATGCTTATCCTCAAGAAGAACTTCGAACGAAGCCGTTATTATTGCCAGAAGGAAAAACAGTAGAAGCACTCAGTTCGATGATTAAAGAAGTTTTTCAACTGACGGTATCAGATGAGCTGTTACGGGATTGCTTATGGTTGTCCTTCTCGGATTCACTTATTTTCAGTCAAGAGCATAGAAAGGCAGCGCTAAAGGATAATCCCCGTTATAGAAAGCTTTTCAAGAAGCACACGGAATTGACGGAAGATTTTACAAGGTTGTTAGGCGGAGCACTTGATGAGGAACGAAAAATCGAGTTAACGACCGTTTTATTGAATGCCACATATCTTTTTGACGAAAAGGGTGACTTTCTCTCCATTTTGCGAAAAAATCGGACTATTTTTCTAGACATGGTCGCCATTATGCACCAGCATGCAGTGGAGAAGGTGACAGATATCGTGGAAGCCTTTGTCCATAAGCACGCAATCTATCAGACGCGAGATTTTATTACAACGTATGTCTATCTCTTGCTGACAGAAGAAGAAAAAAGTCTGGAGCTGTTGGCTTCACAGGATGAACCTCATCATTTATTATTAGTTTCCGATCTTACCCCTACGGAAGAGAAGTTTATCTCAAGGGTGATCACTCAGATCGTTTATGGAAATTTTGAGATACACCATTTAGACGAATTATGGGACAGTCATGAGGAGATGATTAAGAAGGTTCTATCTTATGATGGGCTGATTACAACAGGGCCGAAAGAAGGTATTCCTAAGGATTTTCCTTTTGTTTCAATGGACCCTTACGTAACACCGCAAGCGATTGTGGCGATTCAAAATCTTGTCAATGATTTATCCGAAAGAAAACGGGATGTTCTACTATCTGGAAATAGTATCAACGAATAGTAAAAATCAGGTATCTCTTTGAAAAGGGATGCCTGATTTTTTGCATAGGAAGAATTTTTAGATGCTAATATTCAGCCATGATCCTTGTTAATATTTTACTCAAGGTTTCTAGGTCAGTATCAATCGTTGATTCTAACCAATCTGACAAAATGCTGATTATGCCCGACACAGCAAAGGAGACCTCGATATAACTTTGGAGATCATTTGGATCGAGGCTTTCGGCGGCAATCACCTTTGCGATCAATACTTCTTTGATTTTTCTCAAATCATTTCTACCTCTAGTTTCTTTAACGAGTAACTGAAAGATCGTTTGGTTCTCTGAGACAAAAGAAATTAAGTTCTGACAAAAGGTTTTAAAATCTGTGATTTGGTCGTTTGGATAGGTTGTGTCGAAAAGAAGGATAAGTGCCTCCAGCTTGTCATCAAGGAGCTGGTTATGCAGATCATAAATGTCAGAATAATGAGTGTAAAAGGTGCCTCTGCCGATATCTGCCAGCTCGGTGATTTCAGAAATTGAAATTTTATTGATTGGCTTGTTTTGCAACAGTGAGAGATAAGCCGACGCAATCGCTCTTTTTGTTTTGCGCGTCCTTCGATCCATCTTTCACCTTTTTCCTAGACAACTGTCTTCAAACTGTTCAAAAATGAACAGTTTTGTAGATATTGCCTATAGTATTCTTATTTTGCATTCATTATATTAGACATATGAACATTATTCAACAGTTGTTCAAGAATAGGAGGGATAAAATGGATACTATCGAAATCAAACAAATAAGTATTAATGACTTGGAGCAGGCAAGAAAATTCGCGGAACAGGGCATGCACCTTGATTGGTACGTCAATAATTCCCTCGAGCTATTTCTTTACAGCAAATACGTGCTGTATCTTGAGCTCTCGAAATCAACAGTTGCTTTAGGTGCTTATTTAGGTGAACGTTTAGTAGGATTTTTGTTCGCACGATTTAAGAATGAAGAACCTGCCATTGAATCAATAAAGCATAAGCTGTTTTTAAAACTTGGATCGGGCTTAATTAATCTATCTGGTCATAAGGACAATTCTGATGCTTACGATCAAGCGAATAAAGAGATGCTTCAGGCATTTTCAAAGAAAAACTATGAAGGAGAGCTGACTTTTTTTGCTGTTGATCCTGAACTAAAAGGAAAACGAATTGGAACACTGCTGCTTGAAAAGCTGGTCTCATTGAAGAGAGGCAAGACAATTTACTTATATACAGATTCAGGCTCTACTTATCAGTTCTATCTTCATCGTGGATTCGAGATTTTCAGTCAAAAGGAAGTCAATATGACAGTGAACAAAAAAGAAATCAAACTGACCTGTTTTTTGATGTACAAGCAACTGTAGAAAAATACTTTTTCAAGAATCGCTTGAATTGTAAATAACTAATTTCCTGAGATTATTTTTACATGTCGAAAAAAATACATTATTAAACTGGAGGTATGTCTTTTAATAATTTAAAAAATAACTTTTTAAATAACGTCAGCACGATCGTTCAAAAAGCTATTTTCTGCTGCTTTTTGCTTGAAAAATTATTTATCATGAGTAAAATTATAAGTGAAGGAAGATAAAAAAAAAGAAAGGAATGGTCAAAATGGCTAACAACATGATTCCTCGTCGCTCTGATTTATTTGACATGACACCTTTCAATTTTTTTGAGGACTTTGGACGGAATTTTTTTGAAGGCTTCAAGGGCAATATGGTTAAGACAGATATCCACGAAACAGACAACGAGTATTTGCTAGAGGCGGAATTACCTGGAATTCCTAAGGAAAACATCCAAATCAATTATGAAAATGGCATATTGACGATTGAAGGAAAACACCAAACAGATACGCAAAAGGAAGATGACAAGGGCAATTTGGTAAGAAGTGAGCGAAGCTTCAGCAGTGTTCGCCGACAATTTGCAATTAGAAATGTGAGAGAAGAAGATATCAAGGCTGAGTACAAGGACGGAATTTTGAAGGTTACTTTGCCAAAATCAGCGGAAAAATTGGAACGCAAGACCGCTATCCCAATTGAATAGAACGAGTAAAGGAGCTGTGACAAGAATCTTGTCACAGCTCCTTTTCCGAATAAACGGTGCTCTAAAGTAGCTTCTTCGGAGATAAGCTGAAATTTCTTCTTATTTCTTGAAGCAGACCACTTCTGTCAAAACTTTTTTTCTTCTGTATGTGTAAATGCTGATAAAAGTGATTCAACTGAGACTAAAATAACTCATTCCTTTTATTTTTTAACTCCTCTGTGCAGTAAGACATAAAAACTGATAAGGCTGAGGAGCATGCAGGTAGCCACAAGTCCTTTACCCAGATTACTCGTTAAAAATTCCTGAGAAACAGGGATTCTGTAGAGAACACCCATTATTGCAGTAGTAAGCAAGATAGGGACAAAAGGGGTTAACTCCTTTTTGTGTGTTTGTCTGAGAAAGAAAATCCCACAGCTCAGGATAATTATAGCGATTATTGAGATTCCGACTAGGCCTCCTGTGTCGAGAGTCAAGCTGGTTTTAAAAAAGATTGTCAGACTGATTCCAAGAATGATAAACATTATTGTTAGAAAGATTGCCAGATATTTTTTGAAAGTTCGTTTAGTCGTATATATGTTATTTCCAATCTGCCATACAATAATTATTGCGAGGATAGTCCAGTAAATACTGCCAATCAATAATTTTCCCACATCAAGTAATGTATTAGGTGAAGCAAGTGAAGGGATTACAGTGATAAGCGCGTAAACAAATAGAACAGCGACCGCTAAATGTACCCCATTTCCAATACTGATGGGTACTTCTTTCAACAGAGCATCAGCGATTTCCTTTGGTTGTTTGCCGAAGTAATCTTCAGCAGTTTCCCCATTTTCCTGAGCATCGAGAATATCCTGGAGGATCTCTAAAAGTGCTTCCTCTAATATTTTTTCATCTTTGAAAACGGAGTTGCTTCTAACGTAGATTAATAAATTTCCATAATATTCTTCGTTGATTGGATTTAAGAGTTCCTGTAATTTCGCATTTTCTTTGATGAGCCATGTTTTTTTCATTTTAATTATTCTCCTTCAATAATTTTTCAACATTCCCCGACAAAAACACCCACTGCTTGATGAACGATTCCTTTTCGTTAAGACCATTTTCTGTTAAATGGTAATACTTTCGTTGTGGTCCCTCATCAGAAGCACGCATTTCACCAACAATTAACCCTTTTTTATCCATATTCATCAATAGAGGATAGATAGTTCCTTTAGGGATACTATCAAATCCAAATTTTTGCAGCTCTTCACTAATTTTATAGCCATATAATTCTTTTTTGGACAGAATAATCAAGATGCAGCCCATCAAAATTCCTTTAAGCATTTGAGATGAAACCTGTTGATTCATGCGTACCCCTCTTTCTACTAGTTTGCTTAACAATATAGTAAAGTATTTTCAACTATATTGCAATGCAAACTAGTAGAATAATCTTTACGTTCAGGACAGAAAAATAACCGTTTAGGATAGTTTGAACTTATTGTATCGAAATTCCTTTATAGTGTTAGCTATAGCAGAAGGCGTATTTTAGAAAGAAGGGAAGAGATCTTTTTGGTAAGGGAAACAAGTAGAATAAAGCAGCTAAATCATAAAGTATTGCGGAGTTTGCAAAATCTTACAAAGAAACGGAAACAGTTGCTATTTTGTCTGCTGATTTTATGTGTATTCTGTTTATTTGGCTTTCTCAATGCCTATGCTGTCAATAACTCGACTTGGTTAGAAGGAACTTGGTCAAATCAGTCGGTGAAATATTCAATCAAAGCGAAAAGTAATGACCACAGATGTTGGAATATCAGACAAAATGGTTACATTCTAATGAAAGATGCGAAAATCACAGCAAACTCTTCAAAGAGAAATATTATCCTAACCAGAGAAGATAGCCAAACAGAATACCATATCGTCAAGCTGGAAAAAGACCGATTAGAATTGCAATTGCAAATTTTTAACAATCAAAAGAAAATTAAAGCAATCAAGCTGAAAAAAGTTAAATGATATTTTTACTTTATTAAAATTATGGGATAAAAATATTGCATTCTATCTTTTCTTTTCTTCAAATTTGTTTACAATAAAGAATGTGAGAATGAAACTGCCTCTTAACATCTAAACTCTCTTTCTAACCCGGTAGTTTTATTTTTATAGGTAGTTTTTTTGAGGTATTTGAGAAATGCTGGACTTGCAATAAGCAGTCTCCAACAAAATGACACCTTGCCCTACGAAGAGCAGTGAGGAGCCATTTACTTCTCGCTACGAAGTCGATTGATTCGTCACTCTCTAGTAAGACAAAAGTATAAGCTATTCACAGCCTTGGACTTTCAAATAAGAAAGTCCAAGGTTTTTACTATTAAGCGAAGAAATATGTTTGGCAAACAGAAAAAAATTGCAAGTTGTTCGGACATATATAGTAATCCTTGATCCTTTCTGTTAATCTGTATACAAAGACTAACGGAAAAGAAAGGAGAAACTATGAATCAATCAAAATATCAAACAATCGCCGATGAATTGAAATCAAAGATTCTTTCAGGCGAATATCCAGAAAATACAACAATCCCTCCCGAACTACAATTGCAAAAGGATTATCAGGTCAGCCGACATACGATTCGGCAAGCAATTGCCTTATTAGCGAATGAGGGCTTTCTTAGAAAGGAGAAGGGTTCAGGAACCTATGTGGACGTGAAATATAGGCGTGGGGAAAATACACACTCCGCTCACAAGACCATCGGCGTGGTCACCACCTACTTATCAGATTACATATTTCCTTCGATCATTCGTGGTATCGAAAAAACATTGCGGGAAAAAGGTTATTCGTTATTATTAGCCAGTACCAACAATGATTTTCAGCAGGAGAAGGAATGTATTGAGAAGATGATTACCCAAGGAGTGGAAGGGTTGATTGTTGAACCAACAAAAAGTAATCAATACAATCCAAATTTGGCTTTGTATGTTCGATTAAAGGAACAGGGAATTCCGATGGTGATGATCAATGCGGTCTATGAAGAAATCAGCGCGCCCTATATTTGTGTCAATGATGTCGCCAGCGGGTATCTAGCAACAGAGTATCTAATTAAAAAGAATCATAAAAAACTGTTGCTAATAACGAAGATCGATGACCTACAAGGGAAATATCGGATGAAAGGGTTTATCAAAGCCTGCGAAGAGTACGGCATCCAATTTTCTCCAGAGGATATTATTACCTATGAGACCGAAACGAGAAAGGACGTCTATGAGCGGGTAATAGCACGTCTAGAGTCAGAATTACTTACAGGCATTGTGTGTTATAACGACCAGATCGCCAGTGGATTAGTAGATCAGCTAACTGCAGCTAAGTTCAAGATTCCAGAGGAGCTATCGATTGTCGGGAATGATGATTCAGCTTTAAGTAAGCTCGGAAATGTTAAGCTGACTACATTGAATCATCCGAAAGACCAAATGGGACATGATGCGGCAAACTGGATCATTGAGGCGATTGAAGAAGGACACGATCCAGAGAATATTCTATATGAACCTACATTGATCGAACGTGAATCAGTGAAACAATTATAATAAGTTGGGAAAAACAGCTCATTTCGGTGAGTTGTTTTTTTTGTTGACTGGAATATTTGTACGAACAAAACATAAGATTTTAATTGACATGTACGTACATAAAATGTATGATAACGGTAACAAAAGAGAAAAAAGGAGGAGATTCCTATCGATACGAAGGAAATGATTGCAAAAACCAAGCTGGATATTATGGATGGCCGGACAGCTTTAGGGATTGAGTTTGGTTCAACTAGAATCAAAGCAGTCTTGATCGGTTCCGATTTGGTTCCGATTGCAGCAGGTAGCTTCGAGTGGGAAAATACGCTGGAGAATGGAATTTGGACCTATTCACTTGAGGATATTTGGAAGGGCTTACGAGTCAGCTATCGTAAAATGGCGACAGAAGTATTTGAGAAGTACGGTGAAACGCTGACAACAATCGGTTCAATCGGCTTTAGTGCAATGATGCATGGTTACATGGCGTTTGATAAAAATGATGAGTTGCTAGTGCCTTTTAGAACGTGGCGGAACTCGATTACAGAGGAGGCAGAAAAGCAGTTAACGGAAATTTTCCAGTATAATATCCCACAACGCTGGAGCATCGCCCATTTGTATCAAGCGATTTTGAACAAAGAGGAGCACGTAAGTGAAGTTCGATTTTTGACTACTTTGGCAGGTTATATTCATTGGCAGATGACCGGACAAAAGGTTTTGGGAGTAGGTGATGCGTCTGGAATGTTCCCAATCGAGACTGAAATAAAGAATTATGATCAAAAGATGCTGAAGCAATTTAGCGACTTAACTAAAGGTACTGCCTTCAAGCAAGAGCTGAATCAAGTGCTGCCTAAGGTCTTACTAGCTGGGGAATCAGCTGGCAACTTGACGAAAGAAGGAGCATATTTACTTGATCCGACAGGTACTTTGCAGGAGGGAATTCCTCTTTGTCCGCCAGAAGGTGATGCGGGGACTGGCATGGTGGCAACCAACAGTGTACGTCAAAGAACTGGGAATGTGTCGGCTGGAACCTCAGCTTTTGCCATGATTGTCCTTGAAGAAAAGCTCAAGCAGGTTCATCCGGAAATCGATTTGGTCACTACACCAGTAGGCGATTTAGTAGCAATGGTTCATACAAATAATTGTTCTTCAGAAATCAACGCCTGGGTCAATTTGTTCAAGGAATTTTCTGACGCACTAGGTTTAGAAATCAGTGGAGACAAACTGTATCATACGCTATTTGAAAAAGCATTGGAGGGCACCTCTGATTGCGGCGGGATGCTTTCTTACGGTTACTATTCAGGCGAAAATATCACCGGAATGAATGAAGGACGTCCATTATTTGTCCGAACACCTGAAAGTAAGTTTGATTTAGCTAACTTTATGCGTCTGCATTTATCTAGTGCCTTTGGTGCAATGCGCATCGGAATGGAGATTTTGAAAAAGGAAAATATCAAGATCGATAAGCTCGTCGGGCATGGCGGAATCTTCAAGACACCAGAAGTAGGTCAAAGAATCTTGGCTTCAGCGATGGAGGCGCCGGTAACGGTGATGGCGACAGCAGGTGAAGGTGGTGCTTGGGGGATCGCTTTACTTGCTGCTTACCAATTAGAAGAAAATCTTTCTCTGTCAGATTTTCTAGAACAAAAAGTATTTGCGAGGAGTGAAGGAGTGACCATCGAACCGACAACAGAAGATCTACAAGGATATAGTCAGTTTATTGATCGCTACGAGAAAGGTTTATCGATCGAAGCCGAGGCGATCACTTCGTTATAATAAGGATTTCAGTTTGTCGTACACACATGACAAAAAAGAACCATTTGCCTGATCGTGCAGCAACTGCATGGATGACGATACAAGGCAAGAGAAAAAATGAATACTTTAATACGAATTATGAAACGAATGAGGAGCGAAGTTGAAATGTTAGAGCATTTAAAGGAAGAGGTTTTTCAGGCTAATTTGGAATTACCCAAGCAAGGCTTGATCAAATATACTTGGGGAAATGTCAGTGCATTTGACAAAGAGACGGGCTATTTTGTCATCAAACCAAGCGGCGTAAGCTATGAACAAATGCAAGCATCCGATATGGTCGTTGTCGATTTAGACAACAATGTAATTGAGGGGGAATTGAATCCTTCTTCTGATACACCGACCCATGCTGTGTTGTACAAAGCCTTTCCTGAAATCGGCGGGATTTGCCACACCCATTCCACTTGGGCAACCATTTGGGCACAGGCAGGACTGGATTTACCGGCAATGGGGACGACCCATGCAGATACTTTCTACGGCAAAGTTCCATGTGCAAGATTTTTAACCCAAGAAGAGATTGACGTTGGCTATGAGCACGAAACAGGAAATGTCATCATTGAAACTTTTAAAGAACGCGGGATTGATGTTATGGAGATACCTGGTGTGCTATTACATGGACATGGACCATTTACTTGGGGAAAAGATGCAGATAGCGCCGTCATGAACGCGGTTGTTTTAGATGAGGTTGCCAAAATGAATCTTTTTGCACGTCAATTGAACAGTTTTTCCGAAGAATTGCCACAGCGTATTTTAGATAAGCATTATTTAAGAAAACACGGAAAAAATGCCTATTATGGGCAAGGTAAATAAAACATCAATGTTAAAAAGGAGCGGACAGCTATGTTAGAAGTGAGCAAAAAAGAATTTTGGTTTGTCGTAGGATCGCAGCATTTATATGGAGAAGAAGCGCTGAAAAGTGTAAAAGCTGATGCAGAAGCGATCGTAAAAGGACTGAATGATAGCGGAAAAATGAACTATCCCATCGTGTTAAAGGAATTAGCGGTAACTTCTGATACGATTACAAAAATTATGAAGGAAGTCAATTATCGTGATGAGGTGGCAGGTGTAATCACCTGGATGCACACCTTCTCACCAGCAAAAATGTGGATTCGTGGGACCAAATTATTACAAAAACCCTTGCTGCATTTAGCGACACAGTTCAATGAAAGTATTCCTTGGGAAACTATCGACATGGACTTTATGAATTTGAATCAATCGGCTCATGGGGACCGTGAGCATGGCTTTATTAATGCCCGCTTGAAAAAGCAAAATCAAATCGTTGTTGGCTATTGGCAAACAGAAAGCGTCCAAAAACAAATTGCTGACTGGATGGACGTTGCAGTAGCATATAACGAAAGCTTTAACATCAAGGTGGCTCGTTTTGGTGACAATATGCGTAATGTTGCCGTGACAGAAGGTGATAAGGTTGAAGCGCAGATTCAGTTCGGCTGGGTCGTTGATTACTTCGGTATTGGTGATTTGGTGCAGTACGTTGATGCGGTCGAAGACAAAGAAGTGGATGCTCTATTTGCCGAATACAAAGAATTATATGATTTTGATTATGGCGATTATGATCGGGCGACTTGGGAAGCCCACGTTAAGGTGCAAGCGAAACAAGAAATCGGCATTCGCCGTTTCTTAGAAGCAGGTGATTACAATGCCTTTACTTCAAACTTTGAAGACCTTTATGGTATGCAGCAATTACCTGGACTAGCGGTGCAACGCTTGATGGCAGAAGGATATGGTTTTGCTGGAGAAGGCGACTGGAAAACAGCCGCTTTGGATCGTTTGATGAAAGTCATGGCGCATAATCAAAACACTGGATTTATGGAAGATTACACGTATGAATTAGCTGCTGGAAAAGAATCCATCCTGCAATCCCATATGATGGAAGTTGATCCAACATTGGCTGTTAATAAACCTAAGATTGTTGTCTCACCATTATCAATGGGCGACCGTGAAGATCCGGCTCGTTTGGTATTTGATGGAAAAGCTGGTGACGGCGTGGTAGTCTCAATGGCAGACTTTGGAACGCATTATAAATTATTAATCAATGAGGTTGAAGCGTTTGAACCAACAGAAGAAGCACCAAAATTACCAGTGGCTCGTGTGCTTTGGAAGGTAAAACCAAACTTCCATGAAGGGGTAGGTAAATGGATCGAAGTCGGCGGCGGACACCATACGGTTGTATCTTTGAATCTTACGACTGAACAAATCATTACATGGGCGAAGTTGGTTGATTTAGAATATGTGACAATCAAGTAGAAGATAAAATATTGGCTTGGAAATAATCAAGTCAATATTTTATTAAACTAATAAAAGTAAAAAATACTATTAATTTGAGCGTAAAGGTTTACTTTTAAGGCAATTAAAGGTATATTGTACTAAAATAATAAAAGTAAAAAAAACTATAAAGGGGTTCTCATTGTATGAACAGCAATTATGATTCAAAGGAATATATTGAAAAGGTAGATGCATGGTGGCGTGCAGCAAACTATATTTCCGTTGCACAAATGTATTTGAAGGACAATCCTTTGTTAAGGAAGCCATTGAAAAAAGAAGATGTTAAGACGCATCCAATCGGCCACTGGGGAACGATTGCGGGTCAAAACTTTCTCTATGCTCATTTAAATCGGGTAATCAATAAATATGATTTAAATATGTTTTATATTGAAGGTCCCGGTCATGGTGGTCAAGTCATGGTGTCAAATTCCTATATCGATGGCAGCTACAGTGAAATTTATCCAGAAGTCACTGAAGATGAAGCTGGATTGAAAAAATTATTTAAGATGTTCTCATTCCCAGGCGGAATCGCCTCACATGCGGCACCAGAAACACCTGGCTCTATCCACGAAGGCGGAGAGCTTGGCTACTCACTCTCGCATGCGACAGGTGCAATCTTAGACAATCCAGATGTGATTGCCGCAACTGTTGTAGGTGATGGCGAAGCGGAAACCGGTCCTTTAGCTGGCGGTTGGTTCTCAAATGTGTTTATCAATCCAGTAAATGATGGTGCAGTATTACCGATTGTTTATTTAAATGGCGGAAAAATTTCAAATCCAACAATTCTTTCTCGTAAGAGCGATGAATATTTACAAAAATATTTCGAAGGTCTTGGCTGGAAACCTTATTTTGTGGAAGGGACTGATCCTGAAAAAGTTCATCCAGTAATGGCTGAAACATTGGATAAAGTAATCACAGAAATCAAAACGATCCAAGCAGAGGCTCGTAAAGGTAAAGCGGAAGATGCTAAGATGCCGCAATGGCCAGTCATCTTATTCCGTACACCAAAAGGCTGGACTGGTCCGCAAACTTGGGATGGCGAACAATTAGAAGGAACCTTCCGTGCGCATCAAGTACCAATCCCAGTAAGTTCAGAAGATATGGAACATGCTGATAAATTAGTAGATTGGTTGAAATCGTATCGTCCAGAAGAATTATTTGATGAAACCGGAAAAATCGTCGATGAATTGAAAGAAATCTCACCAAAAGGCGATCGTCGGATGTCTACCAATCCAATCACCAATGGCGGAATTGATCCAAAACCAATGACTATGCCAAATTGGAAACAATATGCGATTGATACGACAACACCAGGTGCGGTAATGGCACAAGACATGATCGTCTTTGGTCAACAAGCTCGGGATATGATCACTGAAAATCCAACCAATTTCCGCATCTTTGGACCAGATGAAACGAAATCCAACCGTTTGAACAAAGTCTTTGATGTGACGAATCGTCAATGGATGGAACCAAAAAACAGTACCGACGAATGGCAATCATCGGTTGGTCGTGTGATTGATGGTCAATTATCTGAACACCAAGCTGAAGGTTTCTTGGAAGGTTATGTATTAACTGGTCGTCATGGTTTCTTTGCCAGCTACGAATCATTCTTGCGTGTGGTTGACTCGATGTTAACGCAACATTTCAAATGGATGCGTAAAGCTAGCGCTCATGCTTGGCGCAAAGAATATCCAGCGTTAAATCTGATTGCAACTTCTACGGTCTTCCAGCAAGATCATAATGGCTATACCCACCAAGATCCAGGTGTGTTGACTCATTTAGCTGAGAAGAAACCAGAATTTATTCGTGAATATCTGCCTGCAGACGCAAACAGCCTAATGGCAGTTATGGATAAAGCGATGCAAGACAAACAAGTGATTAACTTGATCGTTTCAAGTAAACACCCACGTCCACAATTCTATTCTGCGAACGAAGCAGAAGAATTGGTCGAAAAAGGATTGAAGGTCATTGATTGGGCAAGTACTGATAATGGGGAAGAACCAGATGTTGTGATTGCAGCAGCCGGAACCGAACCTAACTTGGAAGCTTTAGCGGCTGTATCGATTCTGAATGAACAGTTTTCTGATTTGAAGATTCGCTTTGTCAATGTCGTGGATATCTTGAAACTACGTCATCCTGATATTGATCCTCGTGGATTGACTGACGAAGAGTTCGATGAAATCTTTACTACGGATAAACCAATCGTCTTTGCTTTCCATGGATACGAAGGTATGGTTCGTGACATCTTCTTTGATCGTCACAATCATAATCTGCATATTCATGGTTATCGTGAAAATGGTGATATTACAACGCCATTTGATATGCGTGTCTTCAGTGAGTTGGACCGCTTCCATTTAGCTCAAGAAGCAGCGAATGCAGTTTATGCAGAAGATGCAAAAGACTTCTCAGTACAAATGGATGAAACATTGGCAAAACATCATGACTTTATTCGAACAGAAGGTCGTGATCTTCCGGAAGTAGAAAACTGGAAATGGCAAGAACTGAAGAGAAAAGGGTATCACTTTAGTTAAGCATGCGTTTCATTAAGAAATTTAATTACTGAATAAAGACCTGTAAACAGCGCCGCTTCTGACGTGTTTACAGGTCTTTTTATAGTAGTGATCTTGTTTTTCGATATTCCTTTGGCGAAACGCCTTCTTTTCGTTTAAAGATATAGCTGAAATAATTAGGGTCATTGTAGCCAATTTCTGATGCAATGCTTGAAAGCTTCCAATCGGTTTCTTTTAACAGGAGTTTTGCTTCATTCAGCCGCTGTTCAGTCAGATATTCAACAAAGGTCTTTCCCACAGATTGTGAAAAAACAGTACTAAAATGTGAGCTGCTGAGATTTGTATGGGAGGCAACATCGCCCAAAGTCAGTTCTGGATCTGAGAAATTCTGTTTAATATAAAGAATCGCTTGTTCAATAAGATCACGATACTGTCGCATACTTTCATCAATAACCGTACGTTTTAAAAAATCCAACACCTGATTTAAATAATTACGAAATAATGTACTATCAGAAATAATCGCTGAGAGATTGGAAGGTGTGGCGATCGGAAATTTTGTTTTTACTTTCTTATTTTTTTCTTCCACTAATTGGTTCAATTCATTTAGCAGAGCTAGACGATACAACAAGGTGTTTTCACTTTTTTCAGCTTTCTCTATCAATTCATCGATCAGTAAATGAAGTGTTTGTGTGGTAATTTGATCAATTTTCTTCTTTAAGTCAATTTCTTTTTCGTATTGATTCATTTTCATACCAAAGGGCTGATAATAGAGGATTTGATGATGTGTTTGTATTAAGGAATAGTCCAATAGATTTTTAGCGGTTTGATAGCTTTGTTGAATCTCACTGATTCGTTCGACAGGATTACCAACTGCAATAACGAGCTTTGATTCAGCATTACTTAATTTGGAGTAGAGTGTGACGGCAACCTGATCGGCCTTGCTTAAGAGCTCTTCTTTATTGGTATCGAAAAGAAGTATTTTAATAAAACGAGAAGACAGACAGGAGAAAAGTAAGTTTTCATCATCGACAAATAGTTTAGTCATTTTTTCTCGAAAATGCTCGTAGTCAGCAAAATTCTTATTTATATGATTGGCGATCAGTAATACGCTGAATTTTTTTCCTGCTATTTTTCTGTTCAGCTGTCTCGCTTCTTCGATCGCTTCTGACGTGGAAACTCGATTTTCAAATAGTGTATTCAAAAAAAGATTCTTTTTTACGTCGTAGGAGTAGGAGTCAATGGCAGCCGGTTGCTTTTTTTGCTCTAATTGAGTAATGACTTTTTTGATACTAGCTTTCAGTTCGTCAATTTTAATTGGTTTCAACAAATACTCTGCCACTTGTAAATGGATGGCCGCTTTGGCGTAAGTAAATTCATCAAAGCCGCTGATAAAGATAATTTGAATATCAGGAAGATTCTGTCGGACTTCTTGCGAGAGTTCGATTCCATCCATAAAGGGCATACGGATATCCGTTAATAAGATATCTGGCTGCAGTTCGAGAATCATTGAGAGAGCGACTTCACCGTCACCAGCTTCACCTGCGATTTCGATTGGAAGCTTCTCGGAAAGCTGTGTTAAGTTTCGTTTTAAAGATTCAAGGATCAGGTGCTCATCTTCAGCGATAAAAACTTTGTACATGTTTTGTGGCTCCTTTTTGCATAGTCGGGACAGTCACATGGACAGTTGTCCCTTTGTCTACAATACTCGTGATCGTGATTTTCGCTTCTTTTCCATAGTAAAGCAATAGGCGTTTGTTTACATTGAACAACCCATAGCCTTCTGTAAAGTCAGTATCTAAACCATCCGCCAATTCCTGATTGATTTCCTTCAGCTTCTGTTCTGGAATGCCTTTTCCATTATCAATAATATAAAAATGAAGTTCGTCCTGTTCGCCTAAAAAGGCCTGTACGATAATCTTTCCTGTTCGTCGAACCAGTTTTGTTCCGTGATAAACCGCATTTTCAATTAGCGGCTGCAGAATCATTTTTAGTATGGAATAGTCTTTGATTTTTTCTTCGATTTCGATTGAATAAGTCAGAGCATCGCCATAGCGTATTTGTAAAATGATCAAGTAATCATGAATATGTTTAATTTCCTTTTCAACAGGAATCCAATCCTGTCCTTGACTTAAGGAAATTCTGAAGAAGTCAGAAAGGGCATAGGTCATTTCTTTGACCTTTTCACTTTCTCCCATCTCTTCTAAGACTAAAATGGCGTCTAAGCTATTATAAATGAAATGTGGAGTAATTTGTGCTTGAAGTACTCGTACTTCGCTTTGAGCTAGATTGTATTGCTTCAAAGCATTTTCTTCCAAAAGAACCACCAGATTATCCGCCATTTCATTCATACTGTTGCTTAGTTTCTGCAATTCATTTCCCGGCAGCGTGTTGATCCGATAATTCAGTTTGCCGTCAGAAAGGGCATCCGCCATATGGATCATTTCCTCCATTGGCTGCTGGATCTGCTTCATCAAGCGCGTATTTGTCGATCTTGTAAAGAAGATAATCGCTGCGATAATGAAAGCTTCGATCACGGATAATACAATGATGGATTGTCGGACTTGCTGACTTTGGTTCGCTGCAAGCTTGATTTCAACATTGACGAAGTCTTGCAAAATATCGTGAACTAAATTAGTTGCCGATTCTACATGAACCATTAATTCCTGATTTTCTTGGAAGGGTTCGTTGGCTTCAATGTTAGCTACGATCTTTTCCAAATAATTATTCACATTATCCAACGAGCGAGTGACAATATTTAGCGTCGCGCGTTCTTGGGTGCTTTGCGTATTCTTTTTAATCTGGCGGATTTCCTTTTTAATGCGATGGACGTTATTACTTTTAGTAAATTCTTCAGGAGTCAGTTGTCCATAAGTGAGACTCCAAGCTTCTTCTATAATTTTTTCTTCTACGTCATTAGCGATACGATTGGCTTCGGAAATATTGCCAACACTGCGCTCATAGGTGAAAAGGTAGCGGGTATATATCAACACGCTGATTATCAGCGGGACAATGGATAAGACTAGCATCAGCCAACTGATACGCTGCAAGAGTGATTTGATGGTCGTCTGTTTTTTCATCAGTTGCCTCCTAATAATTTCTTGGGGGAATTGTAGAAAGAGAATTTTGATCAGAAAAAACTGTATCAGAAACATAGATATCTTCAGAGATTGTCTTATTGTCAAAATAGCGCTTGACAGTATTTGCGACGAGCTCTCCCATGAATGGATTACATTCAACAACACAGTTGACCTTACGCTTTTTTAGCAGATCAATCATTTCTTTCTGAGCATCAATGGAGACAACAACGAATTTGTTTTCAAGTTGATGTTCGTCAAGGGCATCTAGTGCTCCTAAAGTCATTTCATCATTGTGAGAATAAATGACGTCAATATTATTAAGCTTGCCGGCTTCGATGGCTTCTGAGAATTTCTCTTTTGCCTTTAATCGAATAAAATCACCAGTGATCGTTTGGGTAATCTGTATTCGCGGATCACGTCCGACTGTTTCGGCGAACCCATCGTGGCGTAAACGAGTCGGTGAAGAATTTTCAACGCCTTTAATCTCAAAAACATTAATGGCTTCTTTTTCGATTTTTTGATAATGATTTGTCACATATAAACCAGCACGTCCGCCTTGTGCTTTGAAACTAGAACCAATATGGGTCAAAAAAAGATCGGATCTATTTGTAGCGATATTTCGATCCACAATTATTACTGGAATATTGGCTTTTTTCGCCTCCTCTAAAACAGGTTCCCAGCCAAATTCTTCGATCGGAGAAAGAATAATCAAATCTACCTGATAGGCGATAAACGTCATTACGTCTTGGTATTGCTGCTTAGGGTCAGAGAAGCTGTTCCGAGACATCACTTGATAGTTTTGCTTCTCCAATTCCTCTTTGATGGATTTACTCTGGATCTTACGCCAGTTGCTTTCGATCCCAGCTTGAGCGAATCCAATCGTGATTTCGCTATGATTTTCTTTTGGCGTGTCTTGTTTGCAGCCCGCTAACATAAGGCACAAGCCAATCAGCAGGAGTAGGTTGATTTTTTTCATAGGGTACACCTCGTATTAAAGGATTTTTTACAAAAAGATCGTTTGAACCTCACGAACAGATTCTATTGCTGATTAATTAGCCTTTGCCAATACCAATTCACTTTATATCGTTAATCTTTCTTCTATTATATAGCGCTATCATTTGTAATTCTAACATGCTGGCGTATTCCGAATAAATGTCAAGATTTAGCAAAAAAAATCCAAGAAAACTGTAAAAAAGAAAAAAAGTTCCCGATTATTCCAAGAAAGTAAAAAAGAATCTCAATGAAAGCGTTTGCCTTAAAACGTACACTTAGCTTATCAAATATGTTTTGGAGGGAAAGATATGAAACGAGGGTTCAAAAAAATGTTAGTGGCAACAGTTTCACTACTTGCGCTGACAGCACTAACTGCTTGTGGAAAAGGAAATGCTTCAGGGGAGGACAAAGGGTTTGTTGGTGTATCCATGCCTACCAAATCAGCCGAACGATGGATCGCTGATGGAGACAATATCGTGAAGCAATTGAAAAAGAAAGGCTACAAAACAGACTTACAATACGGCGAGGATAAAGTTGAAAATCAAGTTGCACAAATTGAAAATATGATTACTAAAGGGGTCGACACATTGGTGATCGCTTCGATCGATGGCTCCGCACTTACCGATGTGTTGGAAAAGGCGCATCAAGCAGATATTAAAGTTATTGCCTATGACCGCCTATTGATGAATTCGAAGTATGTCGACTATTATGCAACCTTTGATAATTTCGGCGTTGGAGTTCTACAAGCTTCATATATAGAAGACCAATTGGGCTTAAAAGATGGCAAAGGACCTTACAATATTGAATTATTCGGCGGTTCTCCAGATGATAACAATGCACTAATCAATTATAACGGAGTGATGTCGGTCTTCAAACCTTATTTTGACAGTAAGCAATTAATCGTTCCATCTGGCCAAACAAAATTCAATCAAATCGCTACTTTGCGTTGGGATGGTTCGACTGCTCAGTCGCGAATGGATAACCTTTTAAGTGCCAATTATACAGACAAGAAATTAGATGCTGTCTTATCTCCATATGATCCAATTAGCCTGGGAATTATTTCTTCATTAAAAGGAGTTGGCTATGGTTCAGGCGACAAACCATTACCAGTTATCACAGGTCAAGACGCAACCATCGCAGGCGTGAAATCAATTATTGCTGGTGAACAGACAGAAACAATCTTTAAAGATACACGTATTTTAGCAGATAACACCGTTGAAATGATTGAAGCGATTCACGATGACAAAAAAGTGCCAGTTAATGACAAGGAAACTTACGATAACGGTGAAAAAGTCGTGCCAACTTATCTAGCAAAACCTGTTTCTGTTGATAAAGACAACTATAAGCAAGAGCTGATTGATACGAAATACTACAAAGAAAAAGATTTAAGCGAATAACAGGATCTGAGAAAAGTACTGGCAGCTTTGCCGTACTTTTCTCGATCATCTTGATAAGGAAGTGGAAAAATGGCCGACTACATATTGGAAATGAAAAATATCATTAAAGAATTCTCCGGTGTACGCGCCTTGGATGACGTGAATCTGAGTATCAAGCGGGGAGAAATCCATGCGCTTTGCGGAGAAAATGGTGCAGGTAAATCAACGTTAATGAATGTTCTTAGTGGACTCTTTTCTTATGGCAATTATTCAGGCGATATTATTTATGACGGTAAGACCTGTCAGTTCAAAGGGCTGCGAGATAGTGAGGAAAAAGGCATTGTAATTATCCATCAAGAGTTAGCCTTGAGTCCTTATCTATCGATCAAAGAAAATATTTTTTTAGGCAATGAGCAAACCAATCATGGGATCATTGATTGGAACCTAACAGAACGAAAAACCGAAAACTTGCTAAAAACAGTGGGGCTAAAAATCAATCCGAATACTTTGGTCTCACAAATTGGTGTAGGTCATCAACAGCTAGTTGAGATCGCTAAAGCCTTCTCCAAAAATGTTCGATTGCTTATCTTGGATGAACCAACGGCCGCCTTGAATGAAGAAGAAAGTGCGAATCTGCTTGAACTGATTAAGGAATTTCGCAATCAGGGAATTACTTCAATCATCATTTCCCACAAATTGAATGAGATCGTAGATGTGGCGGATCGGATCACCATTTTACGAGATGGTCAAACGATCGAGACTTTAGAGAATGAAGACATCAATGAAGAACGCATCATCAAAGGCATGGTCGGACGAGATCTCACCAACCGTTATCCTGACCGCCATCCGAATATCGGTGAAGTTCTTTTTGAAGTCAAGGACTGGACCGTTCATCATCCGATTGATACCGCAAGAGTAATGAACAATCACATCAATTTCAATATTCGACGAGGTGAAATTGTTGGGATCGCTGGTTTAATGGGGGCCGGACGAACCGAATTTGCTATGAGTATTTTTGGGAAATCCTACGGCAGCAATATCAGCGGACAGATTTTTAAAGACGGTAAGGAAATAAAAATTAACGATGTTTCTCAGGCAATTCAACATGGCTTAGCGTATGTATCTGAGGACCGAAAAGCAGTCGGGTTGAACTTGCTGATGGATATTCGTGAAAATACCACGATTGCCAGTCTTGGAAAAATTAGTAAAAGCGGCATTCTTGATAAGGAAAAAGAAGTGACAGAAGCAGAAAATTATCGTAAGAAAATGCGGACCAAGGCCAATAATGTCTTTCAAAATGTAGGCAGTCTAAGCGGCGGGAATCAGCAAAAGGTGGTTTTAGCGAAATGGTTAATGACCGAACCGGATGTTCTTTTCTTGGATGAGCCTACACGCGGAATCGATGTTGGAGCGAAGTACGAGATTTATACCATCATTGAGGAGATGGCCGCCCAAGGAAAATGTGTCTGCATTATCTCGTCTGAACTGCCAGAGATTATCGGGATGTGTGATCGCATCTATACCATGAATGAAGGAACGATGACCGGTGAAGTCATGCGCGCAGATGCCAACCAAGAAACGCTGATGAACTTGATGACGAAGGAAGAGGAGGCAGTATCCTAATGGAGAATGCAACGAAGGAAAGTAAGGAAAAAAGTACGATTAATATAAAAGAAAAAGTCTTAGATATTTTTAGCAAATACAGCATGGTTATTATTTTGATCGCTTTATTGATCGCTTTTCAAATGATGACCGGAGGAATTTTCCTTCGACCACTAAATATTACGAACATTGTCCTGCAAAACAGTCATATTCTAGTTTTAGCCGCAGGTATGCTGCTGGTTGTATTGTTAGGATTTGTTGATTTGTCTGTCGGTTCAGTCATGGCGTTTGTCGGCGCAATTGCCGGAATGATGATGGTGAACAACCACATGAGTCCTTGGATTGCAGTGCCTGTTTGTCTAGCAATCGGCGCGTTGATCGGAGCATGGCAAGGATTTTGGGTAGCCTATGTCGGTATCCCAGCCTTCATCGTGACGCTCGCTGGATTATTAATGTTCCGCGGTTTGACGCAAGTCGTACTTGGCGGACAATCACTCGCACCGTTTCCAAGAGCCTTTCAAAAAATTTCAACAGGCTATTTACCAGAAATTATGGTTTCCTCTTCAGGCATGCACTTTTTAACCTTGGTTTTAGGTTTAGTTTTAGCCGCAGGTTTAGTTTTCTTCCAATGGAAAGCACGGGAAAAACGCAAAAAGAATCTGTTTGAAGTACCTTCAATGAACGCCTTTATCTTTAAGGCCATTTTGACTGTCGGGATTGTTTTAGGAATGAGTTATATTTTTGCCTCATACCAAGGATTTCCAATTATCCTGATCATTTTAGGTGTGATTGTCGGCGTGTATGGCTTCTTAACCAACAGTACCGTTGCAGGTCGTCAGATTTATGCGACAGGTGGTAATTTGAAAGCTGCCCAGCTTTCAGGGATCAAAACCAAGAAAATTACTTTCTGGGTCTTTGTCAATATGGGCATGATGGCCGCTTTAGCGGGCTTAATCTTGGCCGCTCGTCTGAATGCGGCGACACCACAAGCTGGAACTTCTTTAGAATTAGATGCGATGGCTTCTGTATACTTCGGTGGCGCTTCTACTTCAGGTGGTATCGGAACCATTACTGGAGCGATCGTCGGTGGCTTGGTTATGGGGGTCTTGAACAATGGGATGTCGATTCTTGGTGTCGGTGTTGACTGGCAGCAGGCAATCAAAGGTCTGATCTTACTTTTGGCAGTCGTATTAGATATCTACAATAAGAAACGTAAAATCTCATAAGGCGGTAGACAACATGACGGAACAAAAAGAAAAACGGATCTTGCTGATTTGTACAGCTGGTATTACTTCAGGTCTGTTGGTAAAAAATATTCAAACAGCCGCAGACGAGCAGAACATTCCCATTCGCGTGTATTCTGCTCCAGCGATTATCGCTGAACAGGCCATCCAAAATCAACAAATCGATGGTTTGATGATCGGCCCCCAATCAGAATACGAAGTGAACCGTTTGAAGGATTTTTTGAACTACAAAGCGGTGAGCTACAAGATGATCAAGAAGGAAGATTACGAAACGTTAGATGGAGAGGCGGTGCTTAAGGAAATACTCGCGAGCTTTATGTAATTAATACAAGAAAAAGACCATTTGATTGACATGTTCAAGTAACAAATGGAATAGTTTCAATAATAACTAAGATTAAGGCACTGTCTGCATATAGACAGTGCCTTAAATGTATTTATCTTATTCAACATCAACCGCTTGACGTCGTATCTCTTTAACTACTAATGATGCATCATCTAAAACATAGATGCCCTGCACATCTCCTGTATTTAGAGCAGCGATTGCTTCATTCGAAAAATGTAGCGAGCTAGTTTCAAAGCTTAGAACTTTTTTACCATCAGTGACGATGAATGTCTTCGTTGCTGGTTGATTGATCAGTTCAAACTTCGTTGGCAATGACTCAAGGCTTCCCAAATCTTCCTCAACAATTAAATCTTCTACTTTTTGAGAACGAGATACAATAAATTTTCCTTCTTCTTCTCGAACTAAAAGAGCAGCGAAATGGGAATCGTTGATCATGCTGATGATACCGATCTTTCCATGATTGCAAGTAGTGGATTTTTCGACCTTAACAGTGAATGACTCTGCTTTTTCAGTTTGTCTGACTCCGAGAAATGAAGGTGTTGTGCTTTGTTCAATTGTTGTTGAGCAGCCTTTTAAAGTTAATGTAGAGTGTTGCAAAAGAAGATTTTCCTTAAGGCTCCCCCGTAAACTAAGCCATTCAGGATTTAAAGTAGGCTGATTAAATTCATCAACAAAAGGTAAGATTTTTTGCTCATTTACAAGTACCTTTTGATGTTTCGGAAACTGACTCATATCGACCACTTCACTAGGGATGCCCTGATTAATTTCCGGCCATTCCTTCTCCCAATTGACTGGATAAAGCAGGGTTTCTCGTCCCATATTGGTAATTTGCTTGAAATCAATTGTAGATGGGCGCGTTCCTAAACAGGTCAACCACCAATTTCCTTTTGTATCTTGGAAGAGATCGGCGTGACCAATATTTTGTAAAGGTTCATTTGCGCGATCACGATTTGTAAAAATTGGATTGATGGTTGAGTGATCCTCAAAAGGTCCCCAAAGATTGTCCGACTTGAACATCGTAATCATATGTCCCACGCCTGTTCCGCCTTCAGCAACCAATAGGTAATAAGTGTTTTATCGCTTAATTATATGAGGGCCTTCAACATCGCGACCACCTGTTCCCAGACTGATTACTTCTGGCCCGCGTAAAATGGCTCCAGTTGTAAGCTCAATTTCCGCTTGTTGAATGGCTTTGGTTCCCTTATCATCGATATAACCTGTGAAGGTGACATAGGTTCGTCCATTTTCATGATAAAGATCAGGATCAATTCCCATAATGTCGATTTCTATCCGTTGTTGTTCCCAAAGAATTTCTCCATTCTCATTCAATTTGCCTTTGATAATAAAGTTTTTGAACTCCGCAAAATTAGTAGTGATCACATAGAAATGATCATTGAAAAAACGAATACAAACCGCGAAGATTCCTTCATTAGATTTCGCCTTTGATAGGTCCGCTTGTTCCGTTGTTACGACGATTCCAGGAAGTTTTGTCCAGTTTAATAAATCTGTACTTTTACTTAAGGCGATCCCCGGGTAGTACTCAAAGGTACTGTTGACCATATAATAGGTATCTTTCACTAAAACAATACTCGGATCAGGATACATACCGCGTAGAATGGGGTTTTGATAAGTTTCCACCATATAAGACACTCCTTTTCTATTGATGATAGGCTGTACGAACTGCAGCAAACGTTAGTTCAGCGGTAGTTGAAAGGTGAAGATCCGCTGTCTTCAGATCACTATTTGTTCCTATTGCTACAGAGAAAGCGCCACTTTCTTTGATGGCTTTAAGTCCAGCAATCGAATCTTCAATACCGATGCATTCTGAAGGCTGAAGATTCAATGACTGAGCCGCAGCGATGAAAATATCTGGTGCGGGTTTGCCATTTTCCACTTTACTTGGATCGACGATGGCGTCAAATTTCTCTGCCAATGTTAACTTTTCTAAAATAAGCGGTCCGTTTAAGCTAGAAGAGGCTAAAGCAAGCTTTACCTTCTGCTGTTTCAGTTCAGAGATGAATGTTGCAACCCCTGGCAAGATATTGTCAGGGGATAGCTGCTTAAGCGACTCCTTATACTGTTCATTTTTTTCAAACAAAAGCTGTTGAAACATATTCTCAGAGACAGAAACCTCTAAATAGTTTAAGATCACCTTTAAAGAATCTGCTCGACTTACGCCTTTCGTCTTTTCTTCCAAGTCACTAGGAAGCTTTGCAGAAAAGTAATTGTCTGTAAGTTTTTTCCAAGCTTCAAAATGCAGGGTAGAGGTGTCGGCGATGACCCCATCTAAATCAAATAATGCACCTTTAAACAAATGAGATTTCCTCCCGTTCACTTAGAATAGGCGTTGATGCTAGTGCGTCATTGATTTTTGCCAGATTCTCTGATGTGATTTGAATAAAAGGTAAGAGTGTATTCAATTTGCTCAAGGACATAGTTCCTAAACCGCCCTTAATGGCTGCTGGATCTGCTCTGAAAAAATCTAACACAGGATCAATCGCATCAATTTTTTGAACCAACAGTTCATCTGCCATAATTTCGGCTGCAGGTGTTTCGCTATTATAATATTCTACGTAACTTTCTCTCGGAACATAGGCGATTTCATAGGTGCCGCAGGTAAGTGAGAAGCGACCGTTATTTTTTTCCTGATTGTTGACTGTTACCGGACCATTTTCTCCTCGTGGTAAATCGACATGTACGGTCGTTCCAAAAGGCACAGTCAAGTTGAGCTTAATAGTGTGCTCGCTGTCCGCTTCGATTTGATAACTTACAGCGAAAGTTCCGTATGGTGTATCGAAATGTCCATTAACTTGTTTTAAGCGATAATCAAATAGCGGCGAAAAGTTGATTTCCTGATAGCCAGGGTGAGCTGGTTTAATTCCTAGAAGATAGCTATAGGCCCATTCCATAATTGCACCAAAGCTATAATGATTTAATGAATTCATTCCTTCTGGGTTCATGGAACCAGAAGGAAGAACAGAGTTCCAGCGTTCCCAGACAGTTGTCGCGCCAAGATTTACTGCATAGAGCCAGCTTGGAAAATCTTCTAAAAGGAAAATTTTCGTGGCTAGTTTATGATAGCCATAATTAGATAAAACCTGACAGATGAAGGGAGTACCGACAAACCCGGTTTTAAGATGGTTATTGTCCTTTTTCAAGCGGGTTACTAAATCCTTAGCGACTCGCGAACGTTGTGATTGAGGAACCAACTCAAAATATAGCGCGATTGCATAAGCCGTCTGAGTATCAATTGCTAAACGGCCATTTGCAGTAATATATTCCTTAACAATAGCCTCTTTGATTCGTTGAGCTTGCTCACGATAATAGGTCGCATCATTAGGAAACTTCAAAATTTCAGCCGTTTGAGCAATGATGTCATTCGAATAATAGTAGTAGACAGAGGCAATAAAATCTTCTTCAGTTTTTCCAGTCGGTAGCGCGGGATTTTCTCCATCAAGAGCGAGCCAATCGCCAAATTGAAAGGTTCCAGTCCATAAATCACTGCTTTTACTGTTTTTTTGAATCCATGCTACCCAATCCTTCATTGCTGTATAGTTTTGACGTAAAATCGCTGAATCACCATAAATCTGATACATGTTCCAAGGAATGATTGTTGCTGCATCCCCCCAAACCGCAGCGCCGCCATCAGAATTCCCCATTGCAGGAGCATACATCGGAACCATACCATCATGCAATTGTTGCTCGATAGCGATGTCTTTTGCATATTTTTTAAAGAATGGAAAAACGTTCATATTCAAAGCAGCTGTTTTAGAAAACACTTCGGCATCGCCTGTCCAGCCAAGTCGTTCGTCCCGCTGCGGGCAATCAGTCGGAATATCTAAGAAGTTACTTTTTTGTCCCCACAGAATATTTTGAAAAAGCCGATTAACCTTTGAATTAGTGGTTTTGATTTCCCCAGTGGTTGCCATTTCAGAATGAAGGACCGCCGCTTGATAATCTTCTTTTCTCAGTGCTTGAGTGTTTCCTTCGACTTTTACATAACGATAGCCGTAGAAAGTGAAATGGGGGCGAACCCATTTTTCTTCACCGTCAGAAATATAGACAAAAGAGGCTCTTGCTTCACGTAAATTTTCGCGATAAAAGTTACCCTCCTGTAGGATTTCTCCCATTTGAAAAACAAGTTTTGTGCCTTTGGGTTCGCGGTTGTAAAATTCCATCCAACCAGTCTGATTTTGACCAAAATCAAGGACCTGTTCACCTGCCGGAGTTTCAAGGATTTCTTGAATAGGCAATCGTTCCATAATTTTTATCGGCAGACTCAATCGGTCTTGAAGTAGTGCCTTATTCTGATCTAGTAAGATCACGGACTGCCAATCGGAAGGGGTTAATGTATCATTTAAGTCTTCTCCATAATAAATCTCTGATTTAGTTACTTTTCCGCTGGTTGTTACCCATGAGCTATCAGTGGAAATGATCTCTGTTTGACCATCTTCATACGTCACGTGGAATTCTCCAATGACACATTGCTGGTCGCCGTAAATGTTTTTCATTCCGCCATCGAAGCCTAAAGTTCCTTTATACCAGCCGTCACCAGTAGTGAAGAGCAGCTCATGATCCGCTGCTTTTTGGAAGGCTGCTGTGACATCGTAGGTTTGGACTTGGATCCATTGATCGTATGCCGTAACCCCTGGCGTTAAATACTCATCACCAACTTTTTCACCATTAATATATGCTTCATAAATCCCCAATCCAGTAGCGTATAAACGCGCTTTTGCTACTTGAGACTTCACGCTGATCTTTTTTTGAAAAAGTGTATTTTGAATGGACTTATCTGGATGAGCAATCCAGTCTGCTTGGAAAGATTCATCCATTTTTCCAGTTTCAAAAAAGCTTTCTTTGGTAAACAGCTCATGATTTGTGTCTCGAATCGCAATTTCTACGTGGTAACGAGTACGTGGAATCAGTGTCAACGGAACATCGAAATAGTTATTTTTGAATGGTTCCTGCTTGCTTTGGTAAACGGGGGCTTCATAATTATCTGTCCAGATCGTTAATTGCTTCGTAATTTCTGTGAACTGTTCTGCTTCCACTGTAAACTCAATTCGCAGATCATCTAACTGAAAGCCAATAGGTTCTGTCATATGATTGATTAAAATTTTTGAAATTCTCATTTCTTCACACTCCTAATTTATAATTTAGCGGAAAAGTCACCGCAAAATGGATCGATCGGGCTGATGCCTTCAAAGTCTTCTTCACCAGTCATTTTTCTAAGTACTGCTTCAATGCTTTCTTTATTTCCAGTATACGTATTGATATAGGTAGATACTGCAGGAATATCAAATAAATGGTAAGGATTCGCTGTTGAGATAAAGATCGTCGGAATAGCCTTCATAAACCAAGGAGCGTCCGCCGCCATTAAATGAATCCAATCGAGGCGAGTGGTGGTTTGATTGCTAGCTGTTTCGATATTTGCAATATAGAGTGCTAGATCAAATTTTTCCTTCATTTCAGCCAGGCCTTCTTCAAAAATCTCATGAAAATCTAGCCGCTTTCGGTCAAACAGAGTCACTCGAAAGCCCAGTGTCTCCAGCTGTTTTTGAAAAAGATCGGAAACTTGGCCACCCTCTTTAAAACCTCCGTCATCTGAGTCACCTAAAACAACCAATCGAATTCGTGGATAACGTTTTACTGTCAAAGGCAAAAGGTGATCCCGATCTTTGACTAAAGTAACGGCCTTTTTAGCTGTTGCGGCTGCTTTTTTTGCATGTTCAGCAGTATTTAAATTCAACGTTTCTGGCATCGTCGCTTCAAATAAACCATGTACCATTTTTGTCGCGAGAATTCGTAAAACAGCTTCATTGATTCGTGCCAGCTTCAATGTGCCATTTTCAACCGCTTTTTTGATAAACGTATAATCCTCATCAATGTTTTTATTAAAAAGGATCATATCGATTCCGGCATTAATTGTTGCAGGTAACAGTTCTTCTCGCGGAAGAATCGAATTGTAACCAATCATTGGTGTAGCATCGGTAATCGTCAAGCCGTTAAATCCAAGTTCGTCACGTAATAGCCCATCAATTAGCCGTTTTGAAGCCGATGCAGGTCTTAATTCTGAATCCTTTATATCCGGCGACAGCTGTTTCTCCCAAGCCGGTAGCATGATATGTCCGATCATGATACTGCTAATTCCTTGATCAATAAAGGTTTGGTAGATTTGCCCATAAGAGTTCATCCAATCATCAGCGGACAGGGAGTTGATGGTGCTTAACAAATGCTGATCTCGTTCGTCGACGCCGTCACCCGGAAAGTGTTTGATAACAGGCAAGATGCCATTCTTTTCCAACCCCTTAATTTGAGCCGAGGCCATTTGGATCACACGCTTTGGATCGCTGCCGAAGGTTCGAGTATTGGTGATCGGATTCCGAAAATTCAGATCGATATCAACAATCGGAGAAAAGGACATGTTGCAGCCTACTTGAGCGGCTTCATTTCCAGCGACATTTCCTAATTCGTAAGCTTGTTCAGGATCATCTGTCGCAGCTATTTGCAGCGGCATTCCGAACCAGGTTCCTTCTGTAATAATCCCATTTCCGCCAGATTCCAAATTCGCCGAAAAGAATAGAGGGATATCGCTGGCTGCCTGAGCAGTTGTTAATTGTCGTTTGATCTTTTCCGCTGAGGCGGGACGATACATCATACCGCCAGGGCGATAAGTTTTGATAAACTCTTTAATGTCTACTTGATCCTCGTCCTGTCCAATGACAAAAAAGAGCTGGCCAATTTTTTCATCCAAAGTCATAATTTCAACTTTGCTTTGCAACTGTTGAATTTGTTCTTCTGCTAAGTAATAAGGTTTTTTTGATAAATCTAACATGCTTTTTGCGCCTCCAATGATTTAAAGATACTTGTTCGCGCTTTCATTTTAGTCTGGAGAAATTGTATAAACCATTGCGAAAAAACAGCTTAAGTGTGTCCATTTCATTGCTCCTTTCATTTATCGAAAATTGAGTCTTGCTTGAATGGTTTATTCATGAGATAGTTTAGGCGAAGTAATGAAAGAATATCATTCAAAAAAACAACTTAAAGATTAAAATCCTATAATTACTCGACTTATTACACAGACAGATAGTAGCTTTTTGAGGGGAGCTGAAGGAATGGAAGAAGGAGTTTTAACCATATTACAGGAGAAAAATCATCCTCGTAATTGGAATGAGTTGGGTTCAGAAATGAGACCAAAACAAACAGGAGTGTTGAAAAACGAGCCTATTTATGAATTTTTTCATACGTTGGACGACTCATTAGAGGTAAATCCGCAATCAATCGCTATTTCGGTACAGCCAGTGAGCTCCTTCATTCCATTTCATGTCCATAATTATGTGGAGATAATCGTACCTCTTGTAGGTGAATGTACCATTATTACGAAAAACGATGAGTTAAAGCTGAAGCAAAATGACTTGATCATCATTGGCAACCATACGATTCACCGTGTAGAACCGATTGAAACCGATGCTATCGTAGTCAATCTGACCCTAAAGGACACGGCTTTCAATTTAAACGATTATCATTTTATGTATGAGGATCGAGCAACCAAAAAAGTCTCCTCCTTGCTTTTTTCACTGCTCTCAAATGAAACGCAGGGGGAGAATATCTATCGCTTGTTTCGGACGCATCAAGATACAAAGATTCATTTGCTGTTAGAGGACATTATCCAGGAATACTATTATCCAGACACCCAATCGAATCAGATCATCCGATTAGAATTATTAACACTCTTCGGTCGGTTGATTCGTTCAGCTGCTAATGAACAAACAGTGATTGCTGGAGAAGATGATGGATCAGTTAATTTATTATCGTTACTTTTATATATTGAAAAGAATTATGCGCACATTACGTTAGAGGAAATGGCTCAGCACTTTGGCTTCAATCCGAATTATTTATCTTCTTATTTGAAAAAACACACCGGATTAACCTTTATCAAATTGGTTCATCTGCAACGGGTGAATGTTGCGGCAGAGTACTTAACGTATACCAATGCGCCGATTGAACAGATTGCCCTAAAGGTAGGGTATGAAAATCCCTCCTATTTTTATAAAATGTTTCGAAAACATTTAAAGATTTTACCAACTGAATATCGTGAAAAGCATTCTTTCAATGCTAAAAAAACCGATTGAGTCTCAATCGGTTTTTTTAGAGCTTAAATTTTTGGCGATACTGATTGGGTGAACATCCAGTTTGCTTTTTAAAGAAATGGTAGAAATAAGCTTCACTGGAAAAGCCTAGTCGTTCTGCAATAAGCTGAACAGTCAAATCAGTCGTATTTAATAGCTGTTGAGCTTTCTGAGTTCGGATCATTTGAGCATAATTGGCCAGAGTCATTTTTGTTTGCCGTTTTAAGAGTCGATTCAGGTATTCAGGATTGTAGTGCAGTGTGGCTTCGATTTCTTTTCGAGAAATATTACCAAAGCGGCTTTCAATCAAATGAATCACGCGATTAACTAGATAATCTTCTTTGGATAAATCCAGATCAATCCGCTGAAGTGAAAATTGGTTGGTGTTTTCCAATGCATCCAACAGGCGTAAAATCAATCCTCGCTGAAAATAAGCACGACCGATTTTGGAGGTAGCTACCTCTAGCTGCAAAGAATCAATGATGACATGAAAGCCTTCGCTTTGATAAGGCAAGCAGGGAGTAAACTCAATATAGCTGCGTTTCCACTGCGCATCAGATTGAAGATTTTGCTGCAAAAATTGAAAGATCGGACCTTCGCCAGAATCAATAGACAGTAATTCCTGAAGCAGCGCAGGCGATAAATTTAGAAAGACGACATTGCAGCCATCTGAAAGAATCTCCCGATGCAGAATCTGAGTATTCAATAGACAGCCTTCTCCTACTTGAAAAATGTATTCCTTCTCCTCAATATAATTTGTTAGTTCTCCCTTTAAAACATACATTAATTCAAAGTTTTGATTTTTATGCAACGCTTGATATTCTTCATTTTCAAAGGCGATGATTTTACCATCCTGCACTTTGGTATAAAGAATTTTTTCACCGATTTTTTGCTTATAGAAGATGGCGATCGGTGAATGGGTTCTGATTTGCGGAATGTCAGCATCGCCAGAATGGAGCTCAGAAAAAGGATCTTTTGCCATAAAACACCTCCGAAAGGTCGGGAAATTGTAGTAAACGGTTTCTTGAAGTCGGTATTTTTCATTATATCACAGAGACAAACGAACTAGAATAATGGATATCAGAGGAGGAAAGGCAGATGCGAGAAAAGAAAAAAATAAATCAGCAATGGCTGTTTCATTATGGAGAAATCGGTATGCCTAAAAAAACAGCAAAAAAAGCCCATGCATTAGGCGGATTGACCGCCCCACTAAAGGAAGAGAAAGGAGAGTCGGTAGCATACGGTGCAGGAGGCGAGCATTTTTTAAAACTGATTGCTCAAGGAGATGAGATTCAGGGATTAAAAAATTTGGCTGGAACCGATCTTGATTCTGGAATAGATCAAAATTGGCAAACTATTACCATTCCCCATGACTGGAAAATCAGCCAATCCTATAAACAAGCTCCAGAATTACTTATGTCTGGATCAAAGGAAGATGGAGTTGGTTATTATCGGAAAACTTTTTCCTTAAATGATGAGTTGATGAATCAAAAGCGCGTTATTCTACATTTCGATGGAGTGATGCGTTCAGCAGATGTTTGGCTAAATGGTGCCTATCTAGGTCAAAACACTAGTGGATACACAAGTTTTTCTTATGATATCTCTGAGGTGGCCAGATATGGTAATGAAGGAGTTAATGTACTGCTGGTAAGAGTGGATACAACAACAGGAGCAGAAGGCTGGTGGTATGAAGGCGCTGGTATTTATCGTGACGTTTGGTTAGAGTTTGTACCATTGATCGCTTTTGATAGAGAAAATGCTTACGTCTATACACAGGAGCTTCAAGAAACACAAGCAGTTATGGGAGCTGAGGTTTGTATCGAGAATTACTCACAGAAGATAGTCGAGGTCTCGCCAGTGATCAGGATCAATGAACAGCTGATCACGTTAGGAAAACAAACGCTCCAGCCCTTTGAAAAGCGTGTTCTTAAAGAAACATTTATTTTTTCTACTCCAATACCCTGGTCGCCTGAAAATCCTCATTTATATGAATCAGTTTTTCAAATGGAAACGGATGAGTGCCGTAAAAGCTTTGGCATTCGAACGTTCGCTTATGATTCACAAGGTTTTTATTTAAATGGGAATTTGTATGAATTGCGGGGTGTTTGCGAGCATCAAGATTTTGCTGGAGTAGGTGTAGCACTGAATCAGGATATCGTTGATTATAAAATTAAAACGATGAAGGAAATGGGTGTCAATGCCTGGCGTAGTGCTCATCATTTTGCTTCTGAGGAACTTATGGAGGCTTGCGATCGTTTTGGCATTCTTTTAATGAATGAGAATCGGTTGTTAGAGAGCACACCTTGGCGAATTGCTGATTTGGAAAAAATGGTTCGAAAAAGCAGGATGCATGCTTCGATTGCGTTTTGGTCAGTAGCGAATGAAGAGGTCATCGGGAATACCAATCTCGGAAGCCGCATCGCTTATAAATTAGTTCGGTGTATCAAACAAAATAACTATGAATGTCTAGTTGTTTCAGCAGAACTACTAAATCCTGATGGTATAGTTAATGAAAGCTATCTAGCAAATTATGACGTGCTTGGAGTAAACTATCCAGAAGCGGATGCAATGGGACCAGGCGCGATTAAAATCAAAGAGCAGTATCCAGAGCTTGCGATCATGAGTACGGAAAGTGCCTCCTATTTTTCTACACGAGGAATTTACAAAGATAATGAAGAAAATTGTCAATGCTCCAATTTGGGTTCGCTATTTTCAATGATTTTACCTGGAAAACGCCAACCTGGAGATCCCGGAGCGGGAGGGACCGCAACACCTGAAAAAGTTTTAAATTATTTGACTAAGCACCAGTATATGGGGGGAGTTTTTCTTTGGACGGCGTTTGATTACTATGGCGAACCTTCTCCTTTTGGTTGGCCAGCTATTTCTTCTCAATTCGGTATCGCTGATTTGTGCGGCTTTCCTAAGGATTATTATTACTATTATCAAGCGAATTGGAAAAAAGAACCTGTGCTTCATATCCTGCCTCATTGGAATGAAGAAGGCCTCGAAATCAATACGGATAGGATGATTGCTGTTCGTGTCTTCAGTAATGCCGATGAAGTTGAGATTTTTGTCAATGGAATAAGTTTTGGTAAGAAAATTATTATTGGTTGTATCGCTAATTGGGAAATTCCGTATCAAGCTGGGGAATTAAAGGCTGTAGCCTATGATGGAAACCAACTCATTACCGAAGCCAAGCATCAAACCAGTTCAACGATTCACGCGATTCGAAGTAAAAGGATTTTTGAAGGAAAAGAATACAGTCTTTTTGCCCTAGAAGCAGTCGATGATCATCAACGATTTGTTCCTACAGCAAATAATCAGGTAACAATTTCTGTCGAAAATGGAGAAATCGTCGGATTAGCAAATGGAAATCCAACGAATCAAGCTGCGTACAGTCTAGATCATGTTCGATTGTTCCAAGGAAAAGCATTGGCTATCGTTCGAACAAGTGAAGCAAGTGTTCAAATCAAAGGAATCATTCAAAAATAAAGTCAAGGCAGAAAAAGTATCTATGAAAAGACCACAAAGCGCATGAATTTTGAATATGGCTGTAGTACTTTTTCTAGCCTATACTTTAACTATCATTTGAAAGCGGAAACAAAAAAATATAAAGGAGCGCAATTATTATGAATAAGAAAAAATTATCTCTAGCCTTAGGTATTTTAAGTATGAATCTTTTGTTGATGTCAGGCTCGGTTGTGGGTGCGGCAATTGCCGCAATTTCAAAATCATTCCCTCAAGAACCAATTTCTAAGGTACAAATGCTTAGTTCCATTCCTCAGCTTGGTCAGTTGATAGCCACGTTACTTTTTACTTGGTTAACCTATAAAATGACCAGAAAAAATATTGGGGTCGTTTCAGTAGCCATCGTAGCAGTTAGTGGCTTATTGCCAGTTTTTTATAACAGCAGTCTGAATATTATCTTGGCATGTATGATCGCTCTAGGTTTTGGGTTAGGATTAATCAGTAATGTTGGACCAGTTTTACTACAAGAACATTTTGATGGTGAAGAGCGTGCGGCGGTCATGGGTTGGGCGGTAGGCTTTAACAATTTAGGAATGATGGGCTTTACTGCGATCGGCGGTGTGTTAGGCAGTACGAATTGGCAAAATCTATTCTGGGTTTATGGGGCAGCGATTCTTATTTTAGTCGTTGTGTTAGTTTTAGTGCCCAAAGATCGAAAATTATCTGAAGAGGAAATCTCTAACCAGCGTCCAATCAGTTTTGGTAAAACGGTAAAAAGCTTGAATGGCTATGTTTATGTGATGCTGATCGTGACTTTTGTGACTTCGCTTTGCTTAATGATCTTTATGGCAAATCAATCAATTCTGCTAGCTTCAAAAGGCAACGGTACAGCGTATACAGCAATGGTCACAGCATTAGGAAATGTCGGAGGAATTTGTACCGCTTTTGGATTGAAATATATCCGCAAAATTACTAAAACAGATACGATGGCCTGGGGCTTTGTGGCTTTCGCTTTATCTTATATTTGTATCGTCTTTTTCAATAATCCCGTGTTGCATATTGCTGGAAATATGTTCTCGGGAATGGGGATCGTTATGGTTAATGCGACGATTCCATTTGAATTATCCATTTTAGCTAATCATCAACAATTTCCGGTCGCTATTGCGATGAATACACTGATTTCTTCTTTAGCCGGTTTCGCAGCACCGATGCTGCTTGCGGCAACCAAGATTTCAGCTGGAGCGAACTCCTATCTTGCCGGGATTGCCATTAGCGGCTTAATGGCTGTCGTATTATTGATTACTCGCTTAGGAAACCGCATCGAAAAAAAGTCCGGTGAGGCAACAGTTGCCAATGCACAAAATGAAGGGGTGCAGGAAGCCTAAAGATATCTATTCTCAACATAAATATAAGGATGAACAGACTTTATTCGTAAGGATGGGTCTGTTTTTTTTGTAGTTAAAATGCTCATCAATAGCCGAGAAAGAGCGTAAAACAGATTTTGAGAAAACAGATGGAAGCGATCTAAGCAGCAAAAGCAGGGAATATGAGTCAAGCAGAGGCAAAGATTCACGATGCCGAGCAAGCCATCGTTGAAGCGCATCATTCTCAAACAGACATGTTAAAGAAAGAAGCTCAAGGAGAAAAAACAGAGATCACATTGTTGACTGTACATAGTCAGGATCATTTAATGACCTCTATTGCTTTTTGTGATTTGGCTAAAGAGGTTATTGGACTGTATAGTTACTTACAGAAAAATTAAAAAATTTTGATTAGTAAATTATTTTTTACTGAGCAAACTAGTTTGAAAAGACATGTAGGGATTTATCATAGAATCACATGTCTTTTTTCTTTAGCCATTTTAGGAGATATGAAGCAAATTAAGCTTGAAACGGATTTTTTTCAAAATAGAAGCCAGATACCACAGTAAATCTTTCACTTCTAGTTTTCTAGTTAAATGTCATAGTAAAGAAGAGAGTAAAAAGTAGATCAAGTTCTTTATATTTCGGTAAAAACTTTGAAGCTTATATCTACAATTTTTCCACTCATACACTTTTCTTGATAGTAATGGAAGAGCAGTCACAGTATTATTTATAGGAAAGTTACTACGAACAAATTTTTCCCCAAAAAATCATTGACATTCTATACTAAAAATTCTAAAATGTACCTATCGATATAACGTTATATAACGTTATATAAAAAGGAGGATTTTTATGAACGTGAAAAAAGTAGTTACTGAAATTATTAAGAAGAATGGGGGAGAGCTGTCAGGGATTTATTTTGTCGCTTGCGGAGGGTCTTTAGTAGATATGTATGTGGCGGATTATTTCATGAAAGCCGAAACTTTGAAAACGAATACAGGGTTATATACGGCAAATGAATTTGTCCATGTAGTTCCCAAACGGTTAGATGAAAACGCTGTGGTTATTCTGTGCTCCCATGGCGGAAATACGAAAGAAACCGTCACAGCAGGTGAAGTTGCACAAAAAAGAGGTGCAATTACGATCGGTTTAACGCATAATAAAAATGCTGAATTATTGAAGGTTTCAGACTACAGCTTCCTTTACGAATGGGGAGATGGCGCGAAGGTACTAAATAATCCAATGGCGATTATTTTAGACTTAACTGTTTCATTAGTCAATGCGGCAGAAGGCTATGAAGCTTATGAGAAGTTTCGCGAAGGAATGACGATTATTGACACTGTTGTTGATAACGCAAAAAAACAGGTCCAGGATCGGATCAAAGTTTTTGCTGACAAATATCAAGATGAAAGAATGTACTATATCCTGGGCAGCGGCCCAAGCTATGGGCATGCTTATGGTTTTTCAATTTGTTCATTGATGGAGATGCAGTGGTTAGATTCGACTTCCGTACATTCCGGTGAGTTCTTCCATGGGCCGTTTGAGGTAACTGACAGAGATACGATGTTTATCCTGTTGATGAGTCAAGGGCGTACGCGAGCACTGGACGAGCGAGCAAAAGTCTTTCTTGACAAGTACGCCAACAAGGTGGAAGTTGTAGATGCAAAAGAGTTAGGCTTAGATTTGATTCCGGATGAGGTCTCAGAGTTCTTTAATCCAATTTTGTTTTATAGTGTATTATCGGAATACCGTTCTGCTTTAGCAGATAATCGTAATCATGATTTAGATGTTCGACGTTATATGGGAAAAGTTGACTACTAGGAGGAATAAACATGAAGGTTTTAGGTTTAGGAGATAATGTTGTTGATAAATATGTAAACCTTGCAATCATGTATCCTGGGGGAAATGCTCTAAATTTTGCTGTCTTTGCCAAAAAACTTGGTCAAGACAGCAGCTTTATGGGTGTTTTTGGTTCGGATGCGGAAGGAAAGCACGTGGTATCAGCCGTTAAAGACTTAAGCATTGACTATAGTCATTCGCGGTTTGAAACAGGTGAAAATGGTTGTGCACGAGTAGAGATCAAAGAAGGGGACCGCATTTTTTTAGGAAGTAATGAAGGCGGTGTCACACGGGAGCATCCGATTGAATTGACACAAGAGGATCGCAAGTATTTGACTCAATTCGAATTGATCCATATGGGGTTATACAGTCACGTAAACCATCTACTAAATGAGCTATGTGATTTTCCAGCAAATGTTTCTTATGACTTTTCAGATGACTTTACCGAAGAAGAAATTTTACGCGCGATCGACAAGATCGATTTTGGTTTCTTTTCCGTCAGTCAGTTAACGGATCAAGAAACGAAAGATTTTTTGAAAAAATATTTTTCTTCTCGTAATGAAGTTTTGGTTGCTACCAGAGGGGATAAAGCGACTATCGCCTATGATGGTCAGGAGTATTATGAAGTGGTGCCGGTCTTAAGAGAGCCCGTGGATACAATGGCTGCTGGTGATTCCTTCTTAACCGCATTTTTGATTCACTACCTAAACGGAAACGACATTTCTACTGCGATGAAACGCGGCAATGAATTTGCTGGTGAATCCTGCATGATCAAAGGTTCTTTTGGCTATGGAGTTTCTTACGAGTAGCTTGTTTTATCAAAAGGCATTTGATACTCTAACTAGGAGATACAATCCAGAAAAGCGAGGATCAGTCTATGTTAGATGCAGATGCACAATTACCATTATATGAACAATTAAAAGAAGTGATTAAAAGTAAAATTCGAGATGGAGAATACAAGGAGAATGAAAAGATTCCGCCTGAGCCAGAATTAACTGAAGCCTATTCAGTTAGTCGGATTACTGTCCGCAGGGCAATTCAGGACTTGGTAAAAGAAGGCTATTTGATCAAAAAGCAAGGGAAAGGGACATTTGTAAACCAGCATAAGGTTTTCCGTAAAATTGAGTATGTGACAGGCTTTACTGAAAGCTGTCTGGCGAATGGATTTACACCTACTAGTCAGCTTTTGGAGAGGAAGATAATTTCTGCTACTCCTGAACTTGCGGAAAAGCTGCAGCTAACTGTTGGGGATGAAGTGATTTACACTCAGCGTAAACGAATGGCGGATGGCATGCCAATTTTGCTGGAAAATAATTACTTCGACAAAAAACGATTTGAATCGCTATTGACTGCAGATTTAACTGGCTCTCTTTATCAACTTTTGGCAAAACAAGAGGTATTAGCGATCAATCCAGGTGAGACGACACTTGAGTTAGCGATTGCTGATGACCAATTAGCGAAAATAATGGAAGTAGGAATTGGTACCCCATTCTTTTATGTGAATACCTTGATAAATGATCAAAATCAACAGCCTATTCATTTAGGATACCAATACTATCTAGGTGAGGTCTACAAGTTCAGCCTATAATTCTCCAATAACAGGAGTGGACGACATGCGAAAAATTCTTCGTTCTAATTACATTTTCGATGGAGAAAACTCTCCCTTCAAAGGCTATATCGCTTTTAGCGGAGAGAAAATTGAAGAAATAAAGAAAGATTGGTCATATCAGCATTTGCTTGATGATCAAACAACAGTACTTGAATACGATGACTATTTCATCATGCCAGGATTGCACGATAATCATGTGTTTTTTAGCGGTTATTTAAGCATGCACGCGGGGATTGACTTAGCAGAAACAAGCTCAGAACTAGAGGCTTTACAAAAAATTAAAGATGTACTTGATCCAAAAAAAACTGAGCCCATCTACGCGTATGGCTGGTCACCGCAGGTTTGGGGAGGATTGCCTACTCAAGATTTACTGGAACAGCTTGATTATCAGGGTCCCATTACGGCAATTGCCTGTGATCGTTCTTATTGCTGGATGAATCGGCAGGCGAAAGAGCGTTATGGCTTCAATGAAATAGAAACAAGTGCGGAAAGCCGTTTTCGTTTGATTAAAGAGATGCTATGCAATCAAGAACTAGTCCAGAAAGTTTATCAAGAATTTGAACAATTATTGCTTTCAAGAGGTGTGGTGTCGATCAAAGAAATTGTTTTTGATGATGCTGAATTCTTGAAGCAAATAGAAGCACGAAAATTGGCTACACACTTTTATCTTCAATCCGTAGAGAAGCCAATTGATGTGCGACTAGTTGAACAATATAAAGAAGAACCATTTCGTGCAAAGATAACCTTTGGTGGAATCAAGATTATGGTCGATGGGGTGGTTGCAGATGAAACTGGAGATATTCTAGGAACATATTCTTCTGGTAAAAAAGGCCCTGAGATCGATTATCAAGTGATTGCTGATGAAGTAGAAAGATGGAATAAATTGGCTGTTCCATGCTGTTTAACTACAGAAGGGGATCAAGCGGGATTAGAGGCTGCCAAAATTCTTAACTATTATGGAAAGCGCTTACCAAGCGGAGTGTATAATTCTATAAGTGATCTAGAGATGATCACAAAGGAAATGGTGAGAGAGATGGCGGAAGGAAAAATCATTGCTGAGATTTATCCGCAGATACTGGGGTTAAATTCCTCCTATCAGGAGGCCTACATGCCTGAAGTTATTAGAAATGAGAAGAAGGCCTTTTTCAATTATCAATTATTGCGAGAAGCTGGTGTTTCAATAACTAGCGGAACTGACTTACCGCTTTTTATCACCAATTTACCTGAATCAATCGTTCGAGCCTGTTTCCGGCGTTTCCCGCATGGAAATGAAACGTGGCAACCAGAAAATGGGCTGACAATAATAGAATTATTGCAAAGCTTCACAAAAAATGGATTTGCGGCTAATGGTAAGGAAAGTTACGGTGTTCTTCAAGTAGGGAAATCAGCGACATTTGCCATTTTCGATCGTGATTTGACACAAACTGTCTGTGAGGAAGTTGCTGACTCTAGGACCATCATGACTTATTTGGATGGTGTAAAGGTTTATGAAAAAGTGTAAATTTTGATATAACGTTATGATACGATATAAGGAGTGTTAAACTAGATGGAACTTAAGAAAAAGAAGTTTGTTTTTCCCCATAGCTATACCTTGATCTTCCTTTTGATTATTGTTGCAGCACTGTTAACATGGTTCATTCCCAGTGGTCAGTTTAAAACAATCATAGAAACGATTAATGGGATGGAAAAAACAACGGTTGTTCCAGGAACCTATCATCAAATTGATAAGGCCGGCTATGGACAAGGGATCGGAGCCATATTAGAAGCTCCAGCTGCTGGTGTGATCAATGCAGTAGAAGTGGTGGCGTTTGTCTTAATTGTTGGTGGCGCTTTTGGAATTATTTTAAAAACAGGAGCGGTGGATCGGGGATTATTTACCTTAGCTCAATCTTTGGGTGATAAAGGGATCTTGGTGATTCCACTTTCCATGATCCTATTTAGCTTAGGTGGTTCGACTTTTGGTATGAGTGAAGAAGTTATCCCGCTATTCGCCGTTTTTGTCTCACTAATGTTTTCACTAGGATTTGATTCTATGACGGCGATTTTGATTCTCTTTTTAGGTACTCAGGCGGGTTATATTGGTTCGACTATCAATCCCTTCAACGTTCTAATTGCCCAAGGAGTAGCAGATGTCCACGGAAATCCACTGTTGATCTATCGAGTAATTTGTTGGGCAGTCATAACAGCGATCTCGATCATTTTTACGATGCATTATGCGAAAAAGGTTAAGACAAATCCTGAATCTTCCATTGTCTATAAGAATGATCAAAGAGTGAAGCACAAATTTCAAAACTTTGAGGTTGATAAGCCTTTTAGTATGAGTGATAAGTGGATCATTGGTGGATTTATTGTTGGATTGATGATTATGATCTGGGGGATTATTTCTCAGGGCTGGTATATGGTCGAAATTTCTGCATTGTTTGTAGGAATAGGCTTGTATGCAGGAATTGTAGCTAGATTTAATCAAAAGCAAATTGCAGAAGCTTTTGTTGAAGGTTGTGCTGACTTTGCCTATGCGGCAGTAATCATTGGTCTTGCTCGTGGTGTATTAGTCATTTTGGAAAACGGAATGATCATAGACACGATCTTGAACTGTTTAGCCAGTCTATTAGGAGGCTTGCCGAAAATCATGTTTTCAGCTATTTTATTAGTTGCTCAAGTGATTGTGACTTTCTTTGTACCCTCCTCATCTGGCGCTGCAGCGTTAACGATGCCAGTTATGGCACCACTTGCTGATTTGGTTCATATTAATCGAGATGTTGTCGTTTTAAGTAATCAGTTTGGTAATGGTTTAATGAATTTAATTTCACCAACTGGTGGGGTTTTGTTAGCGGGATTAGCGATTGCTGAAATCAACTTCTCTAAATGGTTAAAGGTTGGCTCGAAAATTTTTGTGATTTTATTCGTTGCTTCAGCTATCCTGTTGTATATAGCTACATTGTTATAGAAAATCTAGAATAATCATAAAACATTTCAAGTGATATACTCATTCAATTAGTCCCTTACGAAAGTAAAATAGTAAGGGACCTTTTGTTTTTAGTTAATTTTGTTGGAACTTTTATCAATATGCAGAAAGCAATTTTGTCCTATTTAGTATTACTTATTTGTTTTGTCTTCAAATAGCAGTTATAGATTGTCTCAATAGTGTTTATTTTATAGGAGAAATCTGTTATTTTGAATATAGAAGACAATGCTTTTTTATTTGTTCAGAATGGTTTTTTAGTATTTTTTAATACTTGGGAAATATATTTGATGAGTAGCCATGAAGAATCAATTAAAAAGAATAATCGACTTTTAAAACTTAATATCCTTCAATCAACAACTAGGAAAAAGGTGAAATTCCTTTACAGTCCCTTTCTACTGTAATGCGCAATGCAAAGTCAGACACTAGTGTGGATTGATTCGAACAAGCAATATCAGGGTCGTTTGTTTCATTTGTTTTTTAGGACACCCATGCTTTCCGGGTGTCTTTTTATTTAATAAAATCAAGGGGGATATGGAAATGAAGAAAAGAAATTTATTTTTTGCACTTTTTGTAAGTTTAATGCTGTTTAGCGGATGTACAACGAAACAAGCAGAGTCTACAGATAGCAGTGTGGCGGAAGAAAAAGTGTCAAGCAGCGAAAGATCAGAAGCAAAAGCAAGTATCATTTTATTAGATGGTGACAAAGAATTATCTAAAAAGGACGTTTCATTCAAGGAGGGTCAAAGCTTATTTGACGTCTTAAAAGAGAATTACTCAGTAGAAGATGATGATGGGATGATTACTTCACTTGACGGACATTCACAGGATGCTAAAAATAATAAGTATTGGGTTTTTACAATTAATGATGAACAAGTAAATTCAGGAGCAAAGGACGTTACGCTGAAAAAAGACGATCGAGTGGTGTTCAAGCTTGAACAATTCTAGTCGAACTGTTTACTCCGTATTTTCACTAGGGGTAAAGGAATTAAGCCTGCTATCTATGCTTGTCGCATTGTGTGTCGTCAGTCGTACGTTTTTTCAATTCATTGTCAATGTACAGCCGGTCACGGCGATATTACTAATTATCACTATTTATTGGGGAACCTATCAAGGATTATTAGTCAGCTTGCTTTCTATTCTCATTACAAATTTTTATATGGGGATGGGAGTATGGACAATTGCTCAAGTAGTGACCTACTTTTTAATTATTTTATTGACAGGTTTACTTAAAAAAGTTCCTCAATTTAAAAAGAGCATTTTATTACAAGCAGTTTATGCAGGAATCACAGGAATACTGTTTGGTTTTTTCATATCGGCAGTTCAAGCGCCATTTTTAGGCATTTCAGCGTTTTTACCTTATTATTTAGCTGGAATTCCGGTTGATACAATGCATGCTATTGGAAATGTTGTTTTCTATGTACTATTAACACCTATTTTGAAAAAATTATTAACACAAACGATTCAAAAATGGCATAGAGTGAATAACAAATGAATGAGTTAACTACAAAAGGATAAATCTATGATGATTCATCAGCATAGGTTTATCCTTTTTACATTTTAGAGACTTGTACTGGATGAGCAAGATTCTTACTGTATAATCGTGAGCTAAATGATGTCTTTATCTATAGGGAGTGAGCTACAATGTAAGTGTATCAAATAAATTATACAGGAGGGATTTTTGATGAAGGTTATTGTTTTAGGATCTTCACACGGCGGCTATGAAGCAGTCGAAGAGTTACTGTTGACTCATCCCAAAGCGGAAGTGCAATGGTACGAAAAAGGTGACTTTATCTCATTTATGGGCTGAGGCACGCAAATGTATCTCGAAGGAGTCGTGAAAGACGTAAATTCAATTCGTTACATGACAGCCGAAGAGATGGAACAACGCGGGGTTCGCGTTTTTACCAATACTGAAATTACCAAAGTAATACCTGACAAGCATGAAGTTGAAGTGTTGGATCACGTTAGCGGTCAAACACGTAAGGAAACCTATGATAAATTGATTTTAAGCCCGGGGGCAAATCCATTTATTTTGCCGGTTCCTGGTCATGAGTTGCAGAATATAGAAACCATGCGTGGTCGTCAAGATACGATTGATTTGAAGCTTCATTCTGTTGATCCCGATATTCAAAATGTCGTGGTTGTCGGTGGCGGATATATCGGAATAGAAGCGGCAGAAGCCTTTGTGAAGGCTGGAAAAAATGTAACGCTGGTGGATATTATCACTCGACCATTAGGACTCTATCTTGATCAAGAATTTACCGATATTTTAGAAAAAGAAATGACGAATAATGGTATGAATTTAGCAATGGAAGAAAAGGTCGTTGAATTTGTCGGTAAGGATGGAAAAGTCAGCAAAGTTGTGACCGATAAGGGAGAATACCCAGCTGAGTTAGTTGTAATGTCTGCTGGTGTTAGACCGAATACCGCTTGGTTACAAGGGGCTGTGGATATGCATTCAAATGGCATGATCAAAACCGATGAGTACATGCGAACAAGCGCTGAGGATGTTTTTGCGGTGGGAGATGCGACTTTGATTCAATACAATCCAGGTCAAACAACAGTCAATATTGCTCTTGCAACCAATGCACGTCGTCAAGGTCGCTATGCAGTGAAAAACTTAGAGGAAGCAAACTATCCATTCCCTGGTGTGCAGGGCTCATCGGCCTTGCGTGTATTTGATTACAAGTTCGCATCAACTGGATTGAATGATCAAATGGCGGATCGCTTGAAGATCGAGACAAAATCTGTCTTACTAGATCAAGACACCCTGATGGACTTTGTGCCAGCAAATATGAAAGACCGGATGCTGTTTAAATTGGTTTACGATCCAAAGACTCATGCGATTCTAGGTGCACAAATTATGTCTAAAAAAGACTTAACTGCAAACATCAATGCGATTTCGATCGCAATCCAAACAAAATTTACGATCGAGCAGTTAGCTTATGCGGATTTCTTCTTCCAACCAGAGTTTGATACGCCTTGGAACTTACTTAATATGGCGGGCTTAAAAGCTCTTCATCAGGAAAATGAATCGTAATGTACAGGTATTTTTTTAAATAGATGTCCTATAAAATAGGTCACTGAAAAGATGAATAATCATTTTTTCAGTGGCTTTTTTTCTGCACAAGAGAGAATTTCTTCAACTGTTTATAACTATTACTCGATAACCAAACAAGAAAATCTATTTGCAGATGGATCAAAACAAAAAACAAATGAGAGTTTGAAAAGCAGATTATCATATTTTGCTTTTAAGAAGAAATAAATGATTCAACCTTCGAGTGCGAATTACTTGTGTTTTTTAAACAGATGATTTTTTGGTTGAATAAATCAAACAAACAATGAGGATTACTAGGGTTTTATAGATGAATCCTATTAATAATTATTCTATTTTAGAGTTATTATATGTGATTTTTTTGGATATTATAAAGTCATATTTTTAAGCACTTTTAAAAAATATATTAACAACAAATGATATGTCCTGTATCGTAATAGGTGTAGATAACAGTGGATAGAAAATATTTTTCAGAAAGGTGTTTATAATATGATTAAATTATTTAGCTCATCTAGTTGTGCTTCTTGTAGAAAAGCAAAGACTTGGTTGAAGAATCAAGGATTGGAGTTTGAGGAAAGGAATATCTTGACTGAACCATTAACGAGAGATGAAATCAAAGAAATTTTATCGCTAACAGAAACGGGTACAGAAGACATTATTTCGACACGTTCAAAAGTTTATTCAAAATTAGATATTGATTTTGATACTATCACCTTTAATGAGTTGGTAGCAATCGTTGAGGAACATCCTGGTTTATTAAGACGTCCAATTATCACGGATGGCTTGAGGCTGCAAATCGGCTTCAATGAAGATGAAATTCATCAGTTTATTCCACGCGAAGTTCGAAGAGTCGCATCGAGAAGAATGACTGAGACCTTAATTCAGATGGATTTAGAAAACAAACGTTATGCATAGACAACTGTTTTTCATAAATGAGTCAACTTAACTGGCACCTGCGACTGTAATTGTTGTGGGTGTTATCATTTCATTCTTATCTTATTTGAAATTTGAGATTTCTGAATTCAGTGTAGTTTTAACTAAATGAGAATAATAAGAAGCTGATTATAAAGTGATAAAATAATTTTTCCAATGTAGGGGAGGGTAGAGATGACTACAAATTTTGAAGAAAAGGCGATTAATCGTATGTTGAAAGCTGGAATTAGTTTACAGCACGTCCAATTGCAAAAGAGAAATTTCTTTCAAGATACGGAAATAGAAAATTATTACGACAAAGTAGAAAATAGTGAGAACTTAAGCAAAAATATTCCCGTACAAAAAATTGTCGCGATAAAATCAAACTGGACCATCGAAGGAAAATCCGTTTATGATTTTTTTATGGGAATATCGAATGAGGGTAGAGAAAGTGAGAAGATTGAGGAGAACTTACGATCTTTAGAAGAACATGGGCTCGAATCCCAACAAGCTTTTTATTCAGGACAAGTTAATCTTGAGGGCACTGATCGTATAAAATTTAACCATTATCAGGAAGATGATTGTTATATTCTCCAAAATGATGGGATTCATCGAGTAGTCTCTGCTAAGATGTTTAACGCTCCGATTATGTCAGGGATTGTTACCACCTATAAGTTGAATGAAGAAAAGAAAAAATTATATGACGAGTATAATTCTTTAAAAGATATCCTGCGACTTACAGATATTAAAGGATTTACCCTCGATTTATTTCAAGAAAAAAAGAATCCTAAAAAGAAAAATGAATGAAGAAGCCGATCTTACCATTTAGCACAATGGCGAGATCGGCTTTTTTACATATAACCCTCGGCTTCTTTTCTTGTCAGCCAGAAATGAATGCCGCCAGTGGAATCAGCCCAGCGATTGGGGTTGAAATTTTCAGCAACTACGTACTCTCCAACTCGATAAACAAAATTTCCATCCACATATGAGACAGCTTCATCATAATCTTCGTTCGTATACATATCCTTAATTGTCAGCACCTTAGCCTTATCACAGCGGCAGCAGGTATTTGTCGCAGAGGTCCTGCGGGCATCAGCGGGGATCAGTAATTGAACGATCCGAAAATCAAAGCATTTTTTGTAGCCGATGAATGGTCCTTCTGCGGGACAATAAAGGTCAAAAAATTTTGTCCGTTTATCATGAATGATACCAGTCAAATCTGCGTGCTCCAACATTGCAAAGTAGAGATTCGCACCAGAAATATCCGCTCCGCGCAAACGGCTGTTTTGAAAATCGATTCCTTGTAAAGACGCATCTTTCAGAATGGCTTCTGAAAAATCACAATCAATGCATAAACAGTTGCTCAAATTTGCGCCAGTCAGATCTGCGTTTGAAAAATCTACTTGTTCAAAGGTCATGTCATGAAAACTGGCCTGTTGCAGTTTACGAAATGAGTAATCATGATTTTTCAGCGTAGCATTCATGAAAATCCCGTCCTTTCTCAGCGGTCGTGTCTATCACTATTCTAGCATCTCCTCAGATTGGAGACTATCGATTCAAACCGATTCTTTTATAAATTGCTCCAATATACTTGGATTTCTTTTCCATCATCGTGAATAAATTCTCTCTCCAAAACACCGCCATTTTTTCGAATGGTTTTGGCTGAAGGGGTATTCTCTTTGTAGCAGGCGATCATCACTTTTTCAAGTCCTAATATTTCGCAGTATTTTAACCCTAGGCGCAAAATTTCTGTAGCATAGCCTTTCCCACGTTCGGTAGGCCGTACACCAAAACCGATATGTCCGCCAAATTCGCGTAGAAATTCATTTAGTTCATGACGAATATCGATCGTTCCTATGATTTTTTGATCATTTTCTCGTATGGCAATCAAGGTAGTCGAGACAACCCAATCGGAAGTAACCGTAGCTTTGTCGGATTGTTTAGCTAAATGAGTTAACCAGGCACTATAACTTTCCATTTCTGTTAGCAATGACGAACCATGTAGTGAATCTTCGCCAACCGAAAAATGTTCTTCTACATATTTTTGAATAGCTGCTTCATGCTCTTTTTGTGGTTGGATCAACTTAATTTTTTCCATGAACTTCACCTCTTTAGCTTTGTTGCTTGTGGTTAGTGTAGCATGATTCGACTTTTCAAAGTAGTCAATTTCATAGTGAAAAGAGTTTGACCTTCAACTGAAGTTAAATAGTAGTAAAAAGCTAGCTATGAATTAGTCAAGTGAAAAAGGAATTTCTTTTATCTTTAAGAAAACACACCAAATAGACCTCCAAAAATCGAATGAAAAATTTATTTTTCGGAGATATCTTCGGGAAAATGAACTTCG